>JAABUN010000750.1_pt1 | contig 80876 bp, 77 predicted proteins | sample 5559311 | NCBI WGS metagenome assembly JAABUN01 (sample SAMN10711877, study PRJNA513370) | rock metagenome | isolation source: Antarctica rocks | place: Antarctica: Victoria Land, Siegfried Peak sud | reverse complement strand
GCAACAACTGACCACGTACTTTTAATAGAACATTATGGAAAGCTAAAGCCCGTAGTGTGCCAAATCTAATACGCTATAATTGATTATCAAACTGTTAGAGTTGTTAAGTGTCAAACTTGAGAGATAATCATCATCTCAAATACTGAGCTACTGCTTCCTTTATTAAATTATTTTTTATTGTCCAAAACCGCCAAATCCACCAAACCCTGATTCAGAAGATGACCCGCCTGTAAACATTTGATCTACCGCTCCACCCAGCATAGGAAATTTTTCTTTTACAAAATTTGCAATAGTTTCAAGTGCCTTCTGCGCCTGTTCGGGAGTTAAGTTTGCTTCCTGGGTTAAACGTTCTATTATCTCATTCATGTTTTAAAATTTTATTGCTGCAAGTTAACAGATACAGCAGTGAAAATAAAAAAGCGCTGAGATTATCCTCAACGCTGTAATGTATGGAAAGTTAAATGAAGAATTATTCAACAAACGATGATTAATTATTCTTTTACGCGTTTTATAATGAATGTTTGTGGTAGTATTATCTTCTTTGTTGTATTATAGGAACGGGTAAATTAAATTGTTTTAAAAAGCAATTTCCATTTTGATTAGCAATAACCTTTGCAGTATTTGTACTACCAAAGGCGTGCATAGTAGCATGGAAAGCAGATAATACTTTGTCTTGAAAATCTTGATTATCTTCTAACTGCTCAATTTTTAATCCGATCTCTTTTGCTTTTTCTATATTAATATGCTTGCCATGAGTTTTAAAGTTCCCATGGTTGGAAAGGTATTCAGCAATTTTATCAGGCATATTAGAGTTTTCGTCTTTAAACATATAAGCCTTAAGCCAATTCCCAACTAATTCCTTACCAAAATCAATTTGGTCTTGAATAAATATTAAAGCTCTTTTGGGATTTTAAACATACTCATAAAGAAACCTCTTAAGCTACTTTCAGCTTGCTCATCTTGCTCTTTCCAAATTGTCGTTCGGCATAATCAAGCGTTACGTGTAAAGTTTTTTGGCCTGATGTAGGCAGCTCATACATTGCTTCAGTTAAAATGCTTTCGCAAATACTTCTTAATCCCCTGGCTCCTAATTTATATTCCATCGCCTTTGTTACCATAAAGTCATACACCTGCGGATCAATGGTTAGAGCAATCCCTTCCATGTCAAACAAACGATTGTATTGTTTGATAATGCTGTTTTTAGGTTCGGTTAAAATCGCTCTCAATGTTTCTGCATCCAAAGGATTTAAGTAAGTAACAACGGGTAAACGCCCCAACAACTCGGGGATTAAACCAAACGATTTTAAATCCTGTGCATTTATAAACTGCAATAGATTCTTTTTCTGATATTCCTGCAGTTGCTTGTTTACATTAAAGCCGATAGCGTTTGTATTTACGCGGCGTGCAATTACTTTATCAATACTATCGAAAGCGCCGCCGCAAATGAATAATATGTTTTGCGTATTTACTTTAATCATCTTTTGCTCAGGATGCTTACGCCCACCCTGAGGTGGCACTAACACTTCTGTACCTTCGAGCATTTTCAATAATCCCTGTTGAACTCCCTCACCACTCACATCGCGGGTTATGGAAGGATTATCGCCTTTGCGGGCAATTTTGTCAATCTCATCAATATAAACTATCCCACGTTCGGCAGAGTTTACATCGTAATTGCAGCTTTGCAGTAAACGTGTTAGCATGCTTTCCACATCTTCGCCCACATAACCGGCTTCGGTAAATACAGTAGCATCAACAATTGCGAAAGGCACATTTAAAAGGCGGGCAATTGTTTTTGCAAGCAAAGTTTTACCTGTGCCTGTTTCACCCACCATGATGATGTTACTTTTTTCAATCTCTACATCACTCTCGGTCTGGCGGTATTGTAAGCGCTTGTAGTGATTATAAACTGCCACTGCCAATACTTTTTTCGCGTCGTCCTGGCCAATAATATATTCGTCAAGAAATTTCTTTATCTCAGTAGGTTTGCGAACAGTAAGTTTGAAAGAAGCGGGTTGTGTTTCTGTTTTTAACTGCAACTCCTGTGCAATAATTTCCTGCGCATGTTCTACGCAGTTTTCGCAGATATGCCCATCCTGCCCGGCAATAAGGATTTTTACCTCATCGCGGCTTCTTCCGCAAAATGAACAATGTAAATGACTTTGCTTGGCCATATTGTGTGTTTATCATCTTTACAGTTGCATAACTGTAAATACTGATTAAGCCTTGTAATTGATTAAAAGGGTTTGAAGGTACAAAAATATAAAAAACCACTGCTAAAACCCTTAATAAAATGGAGGATATTTAGCAGCGGTATTATTTTAACGCAAATAATTATATTTTTTCTAAAATTCCATCAACAATTCCATAGTCCGCTGCTTCTTTTGCATTCATCCAATAATCGCGGTCGAAGTCTTTTAAAATTTGTTCCATACTTTTTCCGCAATGGTCGGCAAGTATTTTTGCACCTAATTCTTTTGTTTTCTGTGTTTGCACTGCCTGAATTTCAAGGTCAGCGCTTGTGCCCTGGTAGTAGCCGCCTAAGCTGGGCTGGTGTATCATTACTTCTCCGTGCGGAAAAATGTAGCGCTTTCCTTTTTCGCCTGCACATAATAAAATAGAACCCATGCTTGCAGCAAGACCCATACAAATGGTGCTTACGGGCGAGGTCATTAACTTCATGGTATCGTAAATAACCATTCCGCTGGTAACAACACCGCCGGGGCTGTTGATATAAAATTTTATTTCTTCGCCGGGCTTATCATTGTCGAGCAGCAGAAATTTAGTAACTATATCTCTTGCGCTTTTATCATCTACCACTCCCCATAGATATACGGCTCTTTTCTCAAAAAAAAGCTTTTCAAATTTTTTTGCAAGCACTTTAGTTTCAGGTGATGGTTTATCTTCTTTCGGGCTATCTTCCTCATCATCCATTCTAAAGGGTTTTGTGTTATACCTTGATGTGTACATTTTATAGTTCTTTTTATTCATTAAATAATACCTGTATTAATCCTTGTTCTGTTTACGTGGATTAATCAATAAAACTTCATCCACCAAACCATATTCTTTGGCTTCGTCGGCACTCATCCAAAAATCTCTGTCGCTATCTTTAGATACTTCCTCGGCAGTTTTATTTGTATGAAAAGCAATGATCTCATACAATTCTCTTTTAATTTTCTTGATCTCGTTTACCGTAATTAAAATATCGCTTGCCTGACCGCCAATGCCACCACTTGGCTGATGCATCATTACACGGCTGTGTTTTAAAGCAGTACGTTTCCCTTTTACGCCTGCGCACATTAACACTGCACCCATACTTGCTGCAACACCTGTACAAATGGTAGATACATCGGGACCAATAAACTGCATGGTATCGTAAATGCCTAAACCTGCATATACACTGCCACCGGGGCTGTTTATATACATTTGAATATCGCGTGTACGATCGGTGCTTTCTAAAAAAAGCAATTGAGCGGTTACAATGTTTGCAACATAATCGTTAATCGCTTCACCCATAAAAATGATGCGATCCATCATTAAACGGCTAAACACATCCATGCTTGCTACGTTTAAAGGACGTTCTTCAATAATGTATGGAGTTAAGCTGGTAACCTGGTGTTGCTGAAAGTTGTGCAGGGTTGCACTGCTGATGTTGCGATCTTTTATCGCAAATTTTTCAAATTCTTTTCCAAAATTCATTTATATAATATTTATAAAAGTGAAGATAAGAGTTGTTAGTTAAGAAGATAAGAGTTGTTAGTTAATTGATTATGCCAGTAAGTCAAATACTATGCAAAACATATAATGCCGACATAATAGCATAACAAACAGATAATTGGCACGGTAACTTTTGTTTGGCTAACTACAAAAAAATAAGGCCACGCTTTTTGCCTGACCTTATTTTTACTAAATCTCTGACATAATTAATGGCTGTGATGATGTTGCACTGCATTTAGTTGTTCGGGTGTTACGCTGTCTTCATTTACATTTACCTGCCCTTCAAGCATATTAAACAATTTGGTTGTTTGTAACTGGAAGTAAGTGTTCTCGATAAACTTCTTGTCTTTAAGCACACTATCTACATAACTGTCGAGCCAGGGCGCATCTTCCAAACTTGGTATATTCATGTAACCCATTATTTGCTGCTTTGCAGATTCTTTTATTTCCTCCGGGTCAACCTTTATTTGATACTGGTTAATTAGCTGGGTGCTGATTAACGTCCATTTTAAAGAGTTGACAAAAGAGGGATATTCGTTTTCTGCCTCTTCGGCAGTTTTATGTTCTTCTCCGCCTTTTTCTATCCAATGCTTTAAAAATTGTTCGGGAAACTCGATATGTGTATGATCCACTAACTGATGATATATCTGATCGTGCAATTGGTTACGACTTTGTGCATCCCATTGGGCCTGCAAATCTTCTTTAACTGCTTTTCTAAAATCATCTTCGCTGGTAATATCTTTTGAAGGGAAGGCAGCTTTAAAAAATTCTTCATTCATTTCAGGCCGTTCAACCAAACCGACTTTGGTGATGGTCATCTTAAAATATCTTTCGCCTGCAGTTGAATCTTCTTTTGATAAACCGAGATCGCCCATTATCCATTCTCTTTCTTTTTCATCAAAAGCCTCGTTAAGTTTAAGTACGATAAAATCATCGTTCTTTTTACCCATCAACTGCGGCCTGAAACTTTCGGCAAAGTATTTAACCAAAACCGAATTGCCTTTATTAATACCCGCCTCAATCTCATTACCTTCGGCATCCGTTTCAGTAAAAGTTACATTCAAAACATTATCCTCAGTAGTCACTTCTTCCGGATCAGTCATCTTACCGTGACGAATTTTTAAACGCTCCACTTCTTCGTCAATCATCGCATCCGTTATTTCAACTTTATGGCAGGTAACTGTAATGTTTTTAGGATCAATATCAATAGGCGGCTTCAAACCAATTTCAAAAGCAAAGGTATAATCAGCAGGATTGTTCATATCCAACTGTCGCGCATCGCTTTCAACAGGCAGCGGCTGTGCAAAAATATTCAGTTGCTCCTGTTGCATGTAATTATTCAGTTCCTTTTCAACGGTGCGCAATATTTCATCAGTAAACACACTTGTGCCATACATTTTTTTAATCATGCTTGTTGGAACCATTCCTTTGCGGAAGCCGGGTATGTTGGCAGTTTTTGCGTACTTTTTAATCGCCTGCTCAAAGCCGGGCAGGTAATCGTCTTTTGAAAGTGTAACTGCAATTTTATCGTGCAGCACACCGATGTTCTCTCTTGAAACAGTTGCCATAATAATAAGCCCCTTGCCCCTAAAGGGGGTATTTGAAAAAGTATTAAAAAAAAAACCCCTTTAGGGGCAAGGGGCTAAGTGCGGATGATAGGGGTCGAACCTACATGCCTTGCGGCGCCAGATCCTAAGTCTGGTGCGTCTGCCAATTTCGCCACATCCGCGGGGTTGCAAAAGTAGGGGTTTTCATAATTACTCGATGCTTTACTTGGTGCTAATATTTTTTTAAAAGCTGCCAGACAATATTCTGAATGAACAGATAATTGTAACGGCATCCTTGTAATTTTCATCGGCCTGTCTTCAAAAAATTACTTAACATTCATTAATCTTACTGCATTGCCTCACTTTTCGTAAATTCGTAGCGATAATTATGGCAATGGAAGATCAAGCAATCGTTACTGCACCGGTAATAAACAAATATAATTTAGATGAAGAGCAGGAAAAGAGGGAAATTCTGCGGCATTATCGCGCTTTGTTGCGGGCTTTACGGCCTAAAATAAAAAAGGGCGATAAAGAGCTGGTACGGCGCGCCTTTGAAATTGCTGCCGATGCACATAAAACTATGCGCCGTAAAAGCGGTGAACCTTACATTTTTCACCCCATCAGCGTGGCAATGATATGTGTGGAAGAAATAGGATTGGGTGTACGAAGTACAATCTGCGCCTTGCTTCACGATACGGTTGAAGATACCGATATTACCCTTGAAGATGTTGAAAGAGAGTTTGGTCATGAAATATCGAGGATTGTTGATGGCTTAACCAAAATTTCGAATGTAATTGATACTAATACCAGCCAGCAGGCCGAGAACTTTAAAAAGATACTGCTTACACTTACCGATGATCCACGGGTAATACTGATAAAGCTGGCAGACAGGCTGCATAATATGCGCACGCTCGATAGCATGAAGCGAGAGAAGCAGCTTAAAATTTCGAGCGAAACGATTTGGGTATATGCACCTCTTGCTCATCGCATGGGTTTGTATAATATTAAAACCGAACTTGAAGACCTGGCCATGAAGTACATGGAACCTGAAACGTATAAAGACATTGCCCAAAAACTTGCCGAAACCAAAAGAGAACGTACCCGTTATATAAACGAATTTATACGACCTGTTAAAGATAAGCTTACAAAAGCCGGTTTCGATTTTGAAATATATGGCCGCCCAAAAAGCATACACTCCATCTGGAACAAGATGAAAAAGAAGGGCGTAACTTTTGAAGAGGTGTACGACCTTTTTGCCATCCGGGTTATTTTAGACTCGCCGCAGGCAAAAGAGAAAGAGGATTGCTGGAAAGTTTATTCAATCATAACAGATGAATATACTCCTTCCCCCGAAAGGCTGCGCGATTGGTTAAGCAACCCCAAAAGCAATGGTTACGAAGCATTGCATACCACCGTTATGGGTCCCGAAGGTAAATGGGTAGAAGTACAGATACGCAGCAGGCGCATGAATGAAATTGCAGAGAAAGGCCTTGCGGCACACTATAAATATAAAGAAGGCAACAGCGATGAAGACCGTTTTGATAAATGGTTTGGGCAAATCCGTGAAGTTTTATCTACACAGGATACCGACGGCGTTGACTTTTTACAGGATTTTAAAGTAAGCTTTCTTGCAGAAGAAATATACGTTTACACGCCAAAGGGCGATGTAAAAATGTTGCCCGTTGGCAGCACAGCGCTCGATTTTGCTTTTAGCATTCACAGCGCCATTGGGGTAAAATGTATTGGTGCAAAAATCAATCATAAGCTGGTTCCAATAAGTCATGTGTTGCGCAGTGGCGACCAGGTTGAGATTATTACCAGCAACAAACAAAAACCAAATGAAGACTGGCTGAATTTTGTAGTTACAGCCAAAGCCAAAAGTAAAATAAAAGATGCTTTAAAAGAAGTAAGGCGAACAATTGCCGAAGAAGGAAAGTACATATTGCAAAGAAAGCTGGAAGGTATTGGTGCAGCTTTTAATCAAATAAATATTGATACGCTCGTTAGCTTTTATAAATATAATTCGCAGCTCGATCTGTTCTATCAGATTGCTATTAAAGCAAATGAACTTAAAGAACTAAAAGAGTTTAATGTTTTAGGAGATAAACTTGAGCCCCCCAAGCCCCAAAAGCCTTTACAGGAAATACCTGCAGTTGAAAGCACTCCTCATCACTACAATAAAAAAGACTCCGAGCTTATCATTTTTGGAGAGAGCAGTGATAAGATAATGTACACATTGGCTAAATGCTGCAACCCTATACCCGGCGACAATGTTTTTGGTTTTGTAAGTACAGGAAAAGGTTTGATAATTCATCGTACCAGTTGCCCCAATGCAGCAAGCTTATTGGCTAACTATGGCCATCGTGTAGTTAAAACAAAGTGGGCAAAAAACAAAGAAATCAGTTTTCTTACCGGTTTAAAAATTATTGGAATGGATGATGTGGGCGTAATCAATAAAATTACCTCCATTATTTCAGGCGATCTTAAGATCAATATTTCTGCGATTGCCATCGAGTCGACAGAGGGATTGTTTGAAGGCAGCATTAAAGTTTTTGTGCACGATAAAGAAGAGCTGGAAGAACTGGTGTCGCGACTTAAACAATTAAAAGGGATACATTCTGTTGACCGGTTTGATGTGGGATGATGTTAAGTCAAAATGTAAAATGCAAAATGTAAAAACTTAATAGTTAGATGTACGGCTAAAACAAGGAGATTTAAGCTTTCAAATTTTTATTTAATTTTAAAATCAATGTGTAAAGCTGGTTATTAAAGGCAGATTATATAAAAATACTCTGAAGAAATCATGAAAAGAAATCTTGATATTAGAAATGTTAATACACTTACATCGGATTTCCGTTCAAGAATCAAACTTGAAAGAAAATTTATAGGTAAATTGTACAGAATTAATTTGCTTCATTCTCCGAGTAAAACAAAACTTGTATTGCTCTTAGTTATCTGGATGATAGGCCTATTGCTATTAGTTTTATATTCAAATGTGTTTAAAACACCTATTACTTCAGAATATTTTTTCCCCTACTTGTTAATTGTTTGCTCTACAATTAGTGTGGCAAATACATTCATTGCTTATATCAGAAACAGGAGAAAGTAATATTACTTATAGTGTCATTTCTTTATCTGACCCGGTTTTTTTTATTGTATAAAATACCAAATTTTATTTTCTCATTTTGCATTTTACATTTTTGACTTTCCCCCCTCAGCAAATCCTCTCCACAATAAATAGCACTCCATATTACAGCAACCTTTATTTTTGCGGCTTATTAAAAACAGTATTAAATGGTTGATGTTATTTTAGGTTTGCAATGGGGCGATGAAGGAAAAGGAAAGATCGTTGATTTTTTTGCGCCTCAGTACGATGTGGTTGCCCGTTTTCAGGGCGGCCCTAATGCAGGGCATACATTATACGTAAACGATAAAAAAGTGGTTCTCCATCAAATTCCCTCCGGTATTTTTCATCAGCATACCATTAACCTGATTGGCGGCGGCGTTGTGCTCGATCCGGTAACTTTAAAAAAGGAATGCGATACCGTTGCTTCGTTTGGTATCAACGTAAAAAAGAACCTCTATATTTCTGCACGAACCAATATTATTATTCCAACTCACCGTGCTTTGGATAAGGCCTCAGAAGTATCGAAAGGCGCTGAAAAAATTGGCAGCACACTTAAAGGAATTGGTCCGGCATATATGGATAAAACAGGCCGCAATGCAATTAGAATGGGTGACTTGTTAGATAAAAGTTTTATCACCAATTATATAAAGCTGCGTTTAAAGCACCAGCGGTTGTTAGATAACTTTCACTTTAACGAAGATATTTCGGAGTGGGAGGATGAATTTTTTGAAGCGGTAGAATTTCTACGCTCCTTAAACGTTGTAAATGCCGAATATTTTCTCAACGATAAAATAACTGATGGCAAAAAAATATTAGCCGAAGGCGCACAGGGCAGTATGCTTGATATTGATTTTGGAACCTTTCCTTATGTTACTTCGTCTAATACGATAACTGCCGGCGTTTGTACCGGCTTAGGAGTTGCGCCACAAAAAATTAAAGAAGTAATGGGTGTAACCAAAGCCTATTGTACCCGCGTTGGAAGCGGCCCCTTCCCCACCGAGTTATTTGATGAAACAGGAGATGAGTTGCGAAAAATAGGCAGCGAATTTGGCGCAACTACGGGAAGACCGAGACGATGCGGCTGGATAGATTTAGTGGCACTTCAATATGCATGCATGATTAACGGAGTAACCCAGGTTGTAATGACAAAAGCCGATGTATTAGATTCCTTTGAAGAATTAAAAATGTGTACCTCGTATATGGTTAATGGTGAAGAAAGCAAACAGGTACCTTTTCAAATGTCGCGGGTAAAAATTGAGCCAAACTACCGGGCATTTAAAGGCTGGAATACTGATACCACTTCGTTTAAAAATATGAACGAACTTCCCGCAACTATGATAGAATATGTGAACTTTATAAATAAATATATTGGCGCTCCTGTAAAATATGTTTCTAACGGGCCTGGGCGAAACCAGATAGTAAATTTGCAGGAAGGAATTTAATGATAAAATACTATAAAATAATTTGGCTGATTAAAAAACAGTTTGAAATTTTACATCATACTAAATCTATTAGGATTATGGCACTGAAATCTGATAAGGAGCCTAAGTTCCCTAAAAAAGGAAATGCTGAAAATAATTCAGCAAATAAAAAAACTTCTGCTAAGTCTAAAAAACAAGTAGAAGAAGATGATGATTTGGATGAAGAGGAAGTAGAAAGTGTTTCAAAAAAAACTACAAAAGCCTCTAAAAGTAAAGGTGATGATGACAATGATGAGGTTGATATTGAAGATGAAGCCGATGATTGGAATAAAGCAGAGGAAGATGAAGACTGGGATCCCGATTTTGAGGAATTTGATCTGCCGAAATCTAAAACTGCAAAGAAAGCGCCCGGTGGAAAAAAAGGCGTTAAAGATGATGACGATGATGATTTTAAAATAGATGATGAGTTTAGCGATTTATTTGGTAGTTCATCTTCGAAGCTTGACGATGATGATGATTTTTAATGTGGTGGCTAAAACATTCCATTGACAAGAGTTTATCAAACTTTCACTGTTAACGATATAGGTTTTTTAAAGCAACAAATGTGGAATTGGGCAAATCAGTTCAACATTTGTTGTTTTTTAGATAATCATCAATATGAGTCTGGTCTTCATTCTTATGAATGTTTGGTGGGAGCAGGTACTGTACAAATATTTGAGCCAGGCCATGATTTTTTCTCCTCACTTTCAACCTTCGATCAATCAACCAACGATTGGATTTTTGGTCACTTTAATTACGACCTGAAAAATATAATAGAAGAAGGATTATCTTCTCATCATCCTGACGGGATTGGTTTTGCTGATTGTTTTTTGTTTGTTCCGCAGGTTGTTTTGCAATTAACAGCAGAGGGTTTGGTTATTGGTGTTATTAATAATAACGCTCTTTCTGTTTACGAAGAAATTATAAACACTGTTACTCACCTGCAAGCCTTACGAAAAGTTGAAATACAACCCAAAATAACTCGGGAGAAATACATAAGTGATGTAACAAAATTGATAGCGCATTTAAAGCGCGGAGATTGTTATGAGATTAATTATTGTCAGGAATTTTTTGGAAATGCTTCCATTGATCCTGTTGTGGCTTATGTAAAGTTGGGGAAGGTTTCTCCCAATCCTTTTTCTGCGTTTTATAAGCTGGATGAAAAGTATTTATTGTGCTCAAGCCCTGAAAGATATATTAAGAAAAAGGGAGACCTTATAATATCGCAACCCATTAAAGGAACAAAGCAAAGGAATGGAAATCGCGAAGCTGATAACTATAACCGACAGCAATTATTAAATAGTAAAAAGGAGCGAAGTGAGAATGTAATGGTGGTAGATCTGGTAAGAAATGACCTAAGTAAAATTGCAGTGGAAGGAAGCGTAGAGGTAAATGAATTGTTTGGAGTGTATTCGTTTCCTAACGTTCATCAAATGATATCTACTGTTTCGGGTAAAATAAAAAGCAACGTTGGTATAGCAGATGTATTGAAAGCAACTTTCCCCATGGGCAGCATGACCGGTGCACCTAAAAGAAAAGTTATGGAGTTGATAGAAAAATATGAACATACAAAGCGGGGCATATTTTCAGGTGCAGTAGGATATATTTCTCCCGAAAAGGATTTTGATTTCAATGTAGTGATACGAAGCATTATGTATAATAAAGCAAGTAATTACATCTCATACCAGGCAGGCAGCGCCATCACTTTTTATAGTGATCCAGAACAGGAATATGAGGAGTGCTTATTGAAAACTAAAGCTATTAAAGATGTGTTTGAAGGGTAAAGTATTCATATAGATATTCCTTTCTTCTTCTATTAAACTAAAAAAAGTGCAAAGATTTTTGCCTTGCACCTTTAAAGCAGTTTAAATTTTTATCTGAGAACACTTGTTCCGCCGGCTAAAAGATATTGAACAGACTCGCTGAGAATATTATTTTTCTTATTACCAAACAGAATAATTTTATCTACCGGTAAGCGCATTGTATAAATATTGCCTGCAAGTACTAATTTATCAAAATTCGGGTTGAGCTTATTGAAAATGGCTAAGTCAACTCCAATATTTTTTGCCAGTATTGCAGAGATATATTTGCCCGCAACTTCTATCGTACTTGTACCAGAACGCTCATCTTCAGATGCAGGTAGTTTTCTTGCTTCCATTGCCACAGCATTCAAGCTATAATCCTGAACTTCGTCAGCAGTCATTGTGGTTAATCCCCCGCTTCCCTCAAATATGTAATGTGTGCCAATAAATCTTTTTACGTGATTACGTGTTTCAAGAGGTAAGTATGACTGCAGGTCCCAAAAGTTAGTGCTCCCGCTTCTGTTAATGGCTTGTCTTAACCTGCCATCGCCGCAATTATAGGCAGCTATAACTAAAAGCCAGTCGTTAAACTGGGTATATAAGTCTCTGAGAATTTTAGCAGCAGCATGAGTACTTTTATTAAAATTAGTTCTCTCATCCACTCTTGAGTTAACTTTAAGTCCTCTGCTTCTTGCTTCAGAAGGCATGATTTGCCACGGACCGACAGCCCCTGCCACTGAAACCGCATGCGGAATTAAATCGGATTCTATTACCGATAAGTATTTAAGTTCTTTTGGTAAACCATAATAAGTAAAGATAACATCGTACATATCGAAGTATGGCTTACCCCATATTTTCATCTTTTCCAGGTCTTCTCCGCACCTGCGGACATAATCCTGAACAAAAGGTATCGCATTGGGGTTTAGCTGGGTAACATAAGGTCGGGCGGGGTCGAAGGTGTTTGTAGAGAAGAGGCTTTTAAATCCGTACTTGTCTGTTTCTGTTTTTTCTTTTTTGGTTTTGTTGATGTCTCCGTCACTTGCATCGGTTTTAAAGGCAGAGCCTGCAACTGCAAGCATTAAAAAAACCACACTAACTGATACTGATTTTACGAGCCGACGAAGCTTAATAGAGAATTTCACATTTTTCATGAAGGCCATTACGAATGTTTAGTTTACAAAAATCGGTTTAATAAGACAGCATAGGATTGGTGTAATAACGGCTTAATCTACCGGTTCGCGTTTGCGCAATTGCATTAGTAGTTTTGAAAGGCGCAGCAAAAGTAGGTCATTTTGCTGAGAAGCAAGCACCTGCAGGCCAAAAGGCAGACTTTCTTCTGTGTTAAATAATGGAAGAGAGATACCAGGGATACCTACTAAATTAGCATATACAGTATAAATATCTGCGAGAAACATCTCTACCGGATCGTTCTTTTTTTCGCCAAGCTTAAAGGCAGGAGTAGGTACGGTAGGTAAAATAATCGCGTGATAGTCTTTAAAAATTGAATTGGTTTTTATGGTCAAAAGTTTTCTTACCTGTTGCGCCTTGGTAAAATAAGCATCAAAATAACCTGCGCTTAAAACAAAGGTTCCTAATAAAATCCTTCGTTTTACCTCGGGTCCAAAAGCATTACTTCTTGTAAGCTTATATAATGCAGTAATATCATCAGTGCTTTGCGTACTTCTTGCTCCATACTTAATGCCATCATACCTCGAGAGGTTGCTGCTTGCTTCGGCAGTGGTTAGTACATAATAGGTTGGCACGATGTAATCGAGCAACTCAAAATCAACAGGCTCTACAGTATGTCCTTCAGCTTTTAATTCTTCAATAAATTCTTTGATAGAAGAAGCTATTTGCGGATCTAAACTTGGGTGCTCCAAAGCATTTGAAAAATAACAGATGCGGTATTTCTGATCTTTATTTGAAGCTGTTTCTTTTAGTTGATAATTATGAAAAACAGTACTGTCGTATTCATCCTGCCCTGCTATAACTTCAAGAACTGTTTTCACGTCTTCCACACAGGAAGCGAATATCCCGATCTGATCGAAAGACGAGGCATAAGCTATTAAACCATACCGCGAAATAGTGCCATAAGAAGGCTTAAAACCAACCACACCACAAAAATCTGCCGGTTGTCTTACTGATCCGCCTGTATCGCTGCCTAAACTAACCATGCACATTTTGGCTTGTATGGCTACTGCTGAGCCACCTGATGAGCCTCCGGGAACTCTTTCTTCGTCTATTGCATTTTTTACAGGGCCATAAGCAGAATTTTCGTTACTGCTGCCCATAGCAAATTCATCACAATTCTGACGGCCTATTATTATAGCGCCTTCATCAAGTAACCTTTGTGTAGCGGTGGCATTGTAAACAGAAGTAAAATTTTCGAGGATTTTTGAGGAGGCAGAAAGCTTATGATCTTTATAGCAGATAACGTCTTTAATGCCAATTACCACACCATGAAGTTTGCCCACAGAATTTCCTGCTTCTCTCGCAGAATCAAGTTGGCGGGCTTTTTCTAAAGCTTCATCTTCAAAAACTTCCAGCCAGGCGTTTAAACGAGACGAAGCGGAAATCTTTTCTAAATAATGTTGAACGGCCTCAACGCAAGTGGTTTGGCCGTTCAGCAATAAATTATGGTAATCCTCAATAGATTTGTAACTAAACAAAACAGTTAGGGCAAAACTTGAAACCTATGGTTGAGTAGAAGTTGTAGTAGAAGTAGTAGGTCTTTTTACTTCTTTCTCATTAATGCCTTCTTCAATCTCTTTCTTCACGTTTTCCTTTGCATCGTTAAATTCACGGATTCCTTTACCAAGTCCTCTCATGAATTCAGGGATTTTTCGTCCTCCAAATAATATTAATACTGCAAGAACAATTAAAATCCACTCGCTTCCGCCGGGCATCCCGATAAATAAATTAGTAAACATGGCTGTGTTTTAAGACTACAAAAATAGGTTTATAAAATGGTTCAGCGTGTATATTCCTATATTAAAATAGGTTTAAAGTTATGATAAGGTTTTAAATAAAAAACGGAAACACCAGGGTCTCCGTTAATAATATTGAAAAAGTTATACTAATATCTCTTTTCTTTAATCCTTGCACTTTTACCACTTCTTTCGCGAAGGTAGAAGAGTTTTGCTTTGCGAACCTTACCCACTTTGTTTAATACAATTGAATCTACATTAGGAGAATTTACAGGAAACAGTCTTTCTACACCAACACCATCAGAAATTTTTCGTACCGTAAAAGTAGCGGTTGCGCCCTGACCCTGGCGTTTAATAACATCGCCTTTAAATGATTGTATCCTTTCTTTGTTACCTTCAATAATTTTATAGTTAACAGTAATATTATCTCCTGCTTTAAATTTAGGCACTTGTTTAGTGGCAGTTAATTGCTCATGCACGTAGGCTACAGCGTTCATATCAAAATAATTTTACGGAGTGCAAAAGTAAGGCGAACAGTTTAATTATCAAAAAAGGATTTGGGAAAATGCTAATCCTTATGAAAACTTTAGTTGAGCAAGCAATATCAAAAAACAAATGAAATCACAGGTTAAGTCATTTTAATTACGCAACTATTTCACTATTTAAACCTCGAACTTACAACCAACTCCTTACCGTCACTGGTATATTTGTAAAAACCTTCCCCCGATTTTACGCCTTTGTATTCGGCAGTAACCATGTTTACTAATAAAGGGCAAGGAGCATATTTTTGGTTTCCAAAGCCCTGGTACAAAACATTTAAAATGCTTAGGCAAACATCCAGGCCAATAAAATCAGCCAATTGTAGCGGTCCCATCGGATGAGCCATACCCAGTTTTATTACCGTATCAATTTCTTCAACGCCTGCCACGCCTTCGTACAGGCTATAAATTGCTTCATTAATCATTGGCATTAAAATGCGATTTGCAATAAAGCCGGGGTAATCGTTTACTACACAAGGTACTTTGTCGAGCGTTTTGCTTAGTTCAACAATTTTGTTTGTTACTTCTTCGGAAGTTGCATAACCATTTATGATCTCTACTAATTTCATAACCGGAACAGGATTCATAAAATGCATGCCTATCACCCGTTCAGGCCTTTTTGTTGCGGCTGCAATTTTAGTGATAGAAATAGATGATGTGTTTGTAGCAAGAATACAACCTGCGGTGGCAAACTCATCAAGCTGTTGAAATATCTTAAGCTTTAAATCAATGTTTTCTGTAGCAGCTTCTATAACCAGTTCAGCATTTTCAACGCCTTCTTTTATTGAAGTTGTAGTGGTTAAATTAGATAGTGTTGATTGTTTTGCATCTTGGGTAAGTGTTCCTTTCGCAATTTGGCGCTCAAGGTTTTTGCTTATGGTTGCAACAGCGTTGTCTAATTGTTGCTGTGATACATCTGCCAGCTTTACAATAAATCCCTTTTGAGCAAATACATGCGCTATGCCATTACCCATTGTGCCTGCACCAATAACAGCTATCGTGTGAAACATGATTTATGTGATTTTGAGATTTTGTGATTTGAGGATTTTGTGATTTGAGGATTTGATGACTATTGAATTTTCACCTTAGCCGTATCGGGCAGACCATAATTACCGGTGAGCAATATCTTATCGGTTGCAGTAAACACCGGTCTTATTATCTCTACCCTGTCACCACTTTCCATTCCTTTAACTACTGGTACTTTAACTGCTGTAACAGAATCTATCATCTTCATTACCCAGAAATTACTTTGGGCTTCGTCGGTTAACACCGCTTCTTTAGGTAAAGAAGGAGCGTTGTTTCTGGCATTTTTAATTATCCTAACCTTTGCAATTAAGTTTTGCGGAATGGATGAAGATGCATTTACTTTTATCAATACTGCCTGCGTTTGCGAAACAGAATCAACAGTAGGCATTACGTGAGCTATGGCGCCTTTTAAATGAGTTTTATCGGGCAGCTCAATGTCTATTGATTTATTGTTTTGTAAGTACTGCCTTAGTTCGTAGGGAAGGTTTAATAAAAAACCAAAACTTTTCGCATCACTTAAAACTGCTAACTGTTCTCCGTCCTGCACGTAATCGCCGGGCTGGTGATTCAATGCTGTTATGTATCCTGTTTGTGTTGCATTAATTCTTATCAGCCCCGAAAATTTAAATGACGGATCAAGCTCGTTTATGGTGTTGCCCAAAGCCTTTGCTTCTTTTGTTTGCATTACAAAAGCAGTTTGGCCTGCATGAATGAATTGCCCTGGTTTTACGTTAGAAGATTTTATATAGCCGTTTGCTGTTGCCTTTATAAAACTGCTTTGCAAAAAAGATGACATGGCATTTAACTCTACGTATTCAGTTAATGGTTCGGTTTTTATGGTTGTAACCGTAACAGGGGTTTGGACCTCTTGGGTTGTTGTTTCTTCCTCCTTCGCTTCTTTTTTACTGCTGCACGAAAACGAAACAAGTGCTGCAAAGCAAAAGAATAAAATAAATAATTTTTTCATCACTGTTATTTTCAATTAGAACCAATTACATCTTCGGCGTAACATAATCAAGTCTTCAGATTGCGCTTCTGCAGCCTTTACCTGTTCCAGTAATTTATCTGGTTTACAATTCTTAACCGGTTAATATAATTCAGGTTCAATAAATTTCTGGCGTTCATATAATTTGTTATGGCAAGTACATAATCAGAAATTTTTATGTCGCCTGTTTCTAACAATTTAGCGTTTGCACTTAGCAATGTATTAATGTATTTGATCTGCTCGTTTATGGTTTTTACCAGCAGATCGCTTGCATGCAACTGCTGGTTCAACTGTGCGATCTGTTGTTTGTATTGATTAACAAAAAAGCTCTTGTTAGTTAAACGCGTTCTTTCTCTTATATCTACCTGGCTAAGGCGAAGTTCTTTTTGATGAGCGTTATAAATGGGAACTGTAACGCTAAAGCCAAAGCTTGCTCCAAAATTTTTATACGGCGTGGTAAGAAGTGATGAGTTATATCCGGCATCAGCATAAGCGCCGATGCGCGGACGGTATTCATAACCGATAAGCGTTTTCTCCGTTTCAAGTCTTAAGCTGTCTGTCGTAAACCGCCGGTAAAAAACAGAGTTATAAAAATCAAACTGCATGGTATCGTTAAGGTTCGGACGTTCGATACGGTCAATGGAAGTATCTATAATTCCTGTAAGATAATTTAAAGTGAGGTAATCGGTATTATACTGAATTTGAGATTGCAAAAAAGTAAATTGCTGCTGCTGAAGCGTTACATAAAAAGCAAGATAATCGGCCTGCTTATATACGCTTGCCTGAGTAAGCTTTTTTAAAATAATCTCCTCTTTTTTAAGCAGGTCATAAATCTCCTGGTTAAAATCCATCACCACCAAATCTCCGTATGCAGTTATGTATTGCTCTGCTACTGTTCTCACCAAATCCTGTTCAGAAATTCTTATCGTATCTAAAAGTGCCAGGCTTTGCAGCCTTATAAAAGCAAGCTGCGACGCTACATTATTTTTTGTAAGAAAATTACGGTTTGCCTGCACTACTGCAGAAATATTTGCACTGTTGGTTATAGCTTCATCATAACCATAACCTTTAATGGTTGGTGCGTAACTGTTGCTGCTGATAAAATTAACCTGCGTTTTTAGCGATGCTCTTAGTATTAAGCTGTCAATCCGGTTAGATAAAATCTGGTTATTGTAATCTTTAATTAAAGGGCTGTTCGCTTTAGCCCTGCTGATAAAATAATCCAATGTATGAGTTTGTCCGTAACTGCAACAAGCAATGAAAACAGCAGTAACAATAAAAATATACTTCATTCCTTATACAATGTAATTTAAAACATGCCGGTTTTTTTTTAGCTTTTTATATTCTATGCCGGATAGTATGGGTAATTCTGAAAGCAGCAATTGCCACGACTTTCAAGTCGTGGACAAAGAATAATAAATGAGAGGCTTTAGCCAAAAAACTAAACACAACATTCCATACATAAAATTATTAATACATTTTATATGGACGACCAAAATGGTGAACATAAGCAAAGAGTTGAAGCAATTCATTTCGAAAATACAACCACGACCTGAAGGTCGTGGCAATTTTAGCCGCACAAATTAATCTTTGCCTTTTTTACCTTCTTTATCTTCATCCTCTTTTTCTTCTTTTTGTTTTTTCATTACCTGGCCGTTAGCATCAAACATAATCTCTTTTTTGTTTACATTAGCTTCGTAGTTAACCTCGCCATTAGCTTTTACTACTTTAGCCGCGCCGGTAATGTTTGCCCCTTTGTAATGTTGCTTTAAATAAGATTGTATGTTTTGCGGAAGTTCATTTGCTGTAAGGTCGGTTTCGTTTTCAAGAACAGAACCCTTCTTATCAATTACTGAAGACATGGTTTTACCGTCCTGTTTAAAAACCACTTCGTAGTTACCCTCTTCCTTTTCCCATTGGGCGGTTGTATTGGGATGTTCTTTCGCAAAAGCAGATTTTACAACTGCAGGAACCTGGGATTCTTTAAGTTTTTGCCCGGATGCAGACAAAGAACAGGCAGCGGCAAGCAGCGAAACAACAAGCATCTTTTTCATAATTTAAATTTTTTAAATGGTAAAATAAACAATGAAGTTGAAATGAAAATCTGTTTGAAATCTGTAGAAGATAATTAACTATAAGTATTTGAAAAACCGGCAACTCAACATTTGCGAACATTATTAAAAACATTTTTTAATGAAACCTTAAACCCAACTTTAATTTTTGGTCAAAGTTACAACATACTTTTAAGGCTTATTATTAATAACAGCACTAAAGGTTTTGACACGAAAATGAATTAACGAAATTATTAAACCGGATAGAATAATGAAGTACAAATTAACCCTGCTTATCTTCTTTTTTACATCAATAATTGTTAACGCCCAAAACCCTAATGCCATTATAGGCAAGTGGTTAGCTTACCCGAAAAAAAATGTAATCATAGATGTATTTAGAGACCATGATGAGTTTAAGGGAAAATTGATTTGGTTTAACGATAACGACGATAAAACCAAACCAATGAACGTACGGTTAGATGAAAAAAATCCGGACCCTAAATTACGCAGCCGTAAAGTAATAGGTTTAGAAGTGCTGAACCATCTTTATTATAATCCCAAAAATAAGCGATGGGAAAATGGTAAAATTTATGATGCAAAATCAGGAAGAACGTGGGACACTTCGGCATTTATCACAAAAGACAGCACGTTGGAAGTAAGAGGGTTTTGGCACTGGGAAATTATTGGTGAGAACATGAAATTTAAACGGGTTTGAAACAACCTCTTAAAAAGGCACTTAACTTTTAAGCCCTTTATAATAATCACATTTTTACTAATTATTTTTATTAGTCGAATTATTTTTATTAGTCGAATTATTTATATCAGTCAAACTGCCACCACTAAACTATTTTTCAAAGAGCATCAGTCCTAAACTTGCAAACGGGCTCGTAAGGCACCAAGAGATGGACAAGTTGTGTAGTTAGCCTGCTTTTGTTTTGTCGGCAAGCTACACAGGTTCAACATGTCATCACGCTATTTTACCGGCCCCAGGTTGTGAACTCGGAATGACGGGCTTTAGACTACTTGTCATTTGCAGTTTATCGAAGCCTTGATTGACCATAGAACAAATGCCAAGCATTCCTTCTAAAACCTGGAGTTAATACGAGAAGGCAAAGTTTTTAAATGAAGCTTGAACAATGAACTATTAAATAAATACTATGAAGAAGATACTTTGCTTACTTATTATTTGCTGTACTGCAAGTCATTCGTTTGCACAGCCTAACAGGCAGGCGATAGATAGCATAAGAAAGCTGACCGAGCAAGACTATAAGAAAATGCTTGCCTTATTACATATTGATTCTATACGGCCGGGTGCAAATGGCAGTAACCCCAATGCGCCTAATGCAGCTAATTATGATGAAGCTAAAGCAAATCCCTACCCTACTTTACCCGACCCGCTTACATTAAAAAATGGTAAGAAAGTTACCGATGCCAAAACATGGTGGAACCAGCGACGTCCTGAAATTATAGAAGATTTTGACAGGGAAGTTTATGGCAGAGTTCCAAAGAACACACCAAAGGTAAACTGGGAAGTAGCCAGCACTACAAACGAAACAAACGGTGATATACCTGTTATCACAAAAAAGCTGGTTGGTCATGTTGATAATTCATTGTACCCATCTATTAAGGTGGATATTCAATTAACGTTAACCACACCTGCTAATGCTACTAAGCCTGTTCCGGTTATTATGGAATTTGGTTTTGTATTCCCTCCAGGCTTTAGGTTTCCTGCCCCTGCACGGGATACTTCTTCCAGGGCCACTCCTCCACAACCAACTGCACCTGCAGAACCAATCTGGCAACAACAGGTTCTTTCAAAAGGTTGGGGTTACGCTATTCTTGTTCCCACAAGTGTACAGGCAGATAATGGCGCAGGGCTTACACAAGGCATTATAGGTTTAATGAATAAAGGCCAGCCGCGCAAGCCCGATGATTGGGGTGCCTTACGTGCATGGGCATGGGGAGCAAGCCGCGCTTTGGATTACCTTGAAACAGATAAAGCTGTAGATGCAAAAAGAGTTGGTATTGAAGGTCACTCCCGCTATGGCAAAGCAACTGTAGTTACAATGGCTTATGATCCCCGTTTTGCTGTTGCCTTTATAAGTTCATCGGGTGAAGGTGGTGTAAAGCTTCATCGCCGCAACGCAGGCGAACTTGTTGAGAACGTTGCAAGCTCCGGTGAGTATCATTGGATGGCCGGCAACTTTATTAAATATGCCGGTCCGCTTACATGGAATGATTTACCTGTAGATGCTCATGAGTTAATTGCTTTGTGTGCTCCGCGACCGGTATTTATAAGTGCAGGCGAAAAAGGAGATGGCTGGGTTGATGCAAGAGGCATGTTTATGGCTGCTGTTGCAGCAGTACCGGTATATAAACTATTGGGTAAAAAAGATTTGCCAACAAACGAATTTCCACCGGTAGAAACTACATTAATTGACGGTGAAATTGCCTTTAGACAACATAGCGGCGGCCACACTCCTGCTCCAAACTGGCCTACATTTATAACATTTGCGAGCCGATACTTCAATAAACCATAAAGCTTCTGATAATTCAATCTTATTATGCATATCAAGTTATTTCCTGTTACTTTTCTTACTCTGTCAATCGTGGTTTTTACTCATTGCAAACAACCGCAGAAACTACAGCAAACTACATCTGCTGCTTCAAGCAACAAAGGTCTTAAAGAATATTATAAAAATTATTTTCCTATTGGTGTTGCTGTAAACACAAGGTCTTTAAGAGGCGAAGATTCTGCTTTGATCCTTCGTGAATTCAATAGCATTACTGCTGAGAACGACATGAAAATAGGACCAATTCATCCGCAGGAAGATCAATACAACTGGAATAATGCGGATGCTATTGTTGCCTTCGCGCAACGACATGGACTAAGAGTGAGAGGACATAATTTGTTATGGCACCAGGAATACCAAACACCTAAATGGATATTCAGAGATAAGGATGGCAACCAGGCATCGAAAGAACTTGTACTGCAACGTTTAAAAGATCATATAACCACAGTTGTAAAACGTTATAAAGGAAAATTGTATGCCTGGGATGTAGCAAATGAAGTTATTTCAGACCGCGCGGATGAGTACCTGCGCAACTCTGAATGGTATAAGATATGTGATGAGGATTACATAGCTAAAGCATTTCAATGGGCACATGAAGCCGACCCCGACGCTTTGCTGTTCTATAATGACTACAACGAAATAAATGCGGTAAAGAGAGAGAAAATTTACAGACTGGTTAAAGGATTAAAAGATGCAGGCGTACCAATACACGGTGTAGGATTGCAGGGACATTGGGCTATTAATGAACCGGGGCGGGAGCAACTTGATAGTACAATCAAAAGGTTTGCTGACCTTGGTTTAAAAGTTCAAATAACGGAATTAGATATCTCTGTTTATCATAAAGAACATAATGCAAGAGAAAGAAAAGCTGAAGACGAGAATATTGCTTTCACCCCGGAAAGAGAAAACGCACAATTAGAAAAGTACAAGATGTGCTTTGAAGTTTTTAAAAAGTATAAGCAAATAATTTCAGGTGTAACTTTTTGGAATATTTCTGACAGGTATAGCTGGTTAGATAACTTTCCTGTTAGAAACAGGAAGGATTACCCCTTATTATTTGATAGAAATTTGTAACCAAAGAAGGCATATTGGGAAGTAGTAAAAGTTGCTGAATAATATAAGCTTGTAAAGCATGCATACCTCTAATTCTCCTTATTCTTTTGCGCAATCTTTTCTCATAAATTTGTTTAATACTTTTATTATGAAACTGGAGAAAGAGATTACAATATATGATATAGCTAATGCACTTAAAATTTCTGCTGCTACAGTAAGCCGTGGTTTACAAAATAAGAACTCAGTTACTGATAAAACCAGGAAAAAAATAATTGACAAGGCAAAGGAATTAGGATACCGTTCCAACAATTTTGCCAGCAATCTTCGAAGCAGTAAAACGCATACTATTGGTGTTTTAATGCATGAGTTGACGAGCACCTTCATGCTATCTGTTTTAGCAGGTATTGAAAAAGTAACAGGAGAAACTAAATATGATATTATAATTGCTCACTCTGCCGAATCGGGCATAAAGGAAGTTGCAAATGCAAATAATCTATTTCATAAAAGAGTGGACGGGTTAATTGCTTCACTTGCGTTTGACACTCCCGACCTTTCCCATTTTGATCAATTCATCACTAAAAAAATCCCCATCATTTTTGTTGACCGTGTGGAAGAAAGCCAAAGCGGCACTAAGGTAATTATTGATAATTTTAAAGCAGGCTATGAAGTAACAAAACATTTAATAGAGCAGGGCTGCAAACGCATAGCTCATATAACAGGTAGTTTTACCAGGAATGTTTATGACCAGCGTTTTAAAGGTTATTTAGCAGCATTAAAAGATTATAAAATTAAGTATGATGAAAAACTATTAATGGTTTCAAATCTTGAAAAGGAAGCTTGCATTACAGCAGCTAAGCAATTATTACAAATGAAGCAAAAGCCTGATGGTTTATTTACAACCAGTGACTTTTCAGCCGCTATATGCATTCAAACTTTTAAACAGGCAGGCATTAAAATTCCTGATGATATTGCAGTTGCGGGTTTTAATAACGATACCATTAGCACAATTATAGATCCTAACCTTACCACTATAAACTACTCGGGTTTTAATATAGGGGAAACGGCAGCACGAATGCTGATAGGACATCTTACCGGTGCAATAGATATTACTTTTACAAATACCGTTGTATTAAACGCCGAATTGATAATAAGAGATTCATCAAACAGAAAAAAGGATAAGTTATAACCCCTCGGTGGTATGAGTTTGATCACATATTATTCTGCTAATGCCTTAACGACTTACTGCCCCAACACAGGCAACAACGGTCTCGCCACATCTCTAAATGGCCACGGAACTGTTGCCATAATTATTACCAAAGCAATAAAGTAAAGCCAGAAAGAACGGCTGTGCTTCACCCGGTCGGGTATATTTTTCTTACCAACTCCCCTGCCAATTGTTATAAGAATAATCCCAGTCAGCATTCCTGTTAGGTGTTCTATTGCCCAAAAGCGAAAGACCTTATTTTGCATTACCGCCTTCATTCCCGTCTCTTGAATTCTGTGTAATCCCCACGGGCCAACAAACCATTGATACAAACCAATTAACAACATAATATGAGCAGCTATCATTAAAAAGAGCGCCACTCTTTTATCACGGCTCGTATATGCTTTGTTTCCCGTCATACCGCTAAGCGACTGAATAATGGCTGCCAGCAATAAGATTAATACAACCCATCTTCCAAGGTTGTGGAGAGCCAGCAATGCTTCGTACATGAGTTCAATGTTTTATTTATGCAGGCAAAAATAGCGTTTAATCACTTTCCTTCATTTGCTTTCAAATCAATTACTTAAATCTATAAGAATGTTAACTATAACATTACAACGAAGAAAAAAGCAGGAAACACATTTGCAGTTATTTTTGCTTCATGAAAAATTGGATACTTGTGTTTATTCTTTTGGCATTTGTTGTGTCGTGCGGGCAAAAAGATGAAACAATAAAGCAGGCAACTAATGAGCAAATACAGATCATCTACAACTTAAAACAACAGTTAAAACAAAAGCCGGATAGCGCAAGCCTGAGAATGCAACTTGTAAATGTATTAGACAGCCTCGCCATGTACAAAGAAGCCATTGCACAAACCGACAGCCTTATTAAAAGAGACAGTTTAAACAATGGCTTATGGTTTACAAAAGCACAACTGCTGGAAAGTAATAAAGACACCGCAGAAGCTATTAAAAGTTATGAAAGAGCTTTGCGTATTTACCCTTCAGTAGAAGCTCAGTTAAGCCTTGCTAACCTGCTTGCCGAGACTAAAAATGCACGGTCGCTTTTAATTTGTCGCAATATTAGCCAGATGGGTTTGGGAAGAGAGACAGATGCTTCATGCAATTTTATTGCAGGTGTTTATTATGCAAGAAGCGGCAATAAACAGCAGGCGTTAAACCTGTTTGACAAGGCTATTGCCAATAACTACACATTAATGGAAGCCTACATGGAAAAAGGATTTATTTATTATGAAAGTAAGCAGTATGCCAATGCACTGAAGGTTTTTGAAACTGCCATTACAGTAAATAAATTGTACCCCGATGCGTATTACTGGAAAGCCAAATGCTACGAAACAATAGGCAACAAAGAAGAAGCATTAGTAAACTATAAACGTTCGTTAGGACTTGATAAAAACTTAAAAGAAGCGGCGGAAGCAGTTAAGAGGCTAAGTAGTTAATTTGTATAAAATAACCACTACCGAAAATTATATTTTAAGAGACCATCCGACAAAAATATCTTCCACTATTTTCATCAACCTGCCAAACCAATAACATTACCAAATAGTGAAGCAGTAATGCTTTGAATAAAAATCAAAACTATACAATGAATAAACACGATGTTTCAATTGCTACCATCACCTGGGCACGCGATGAGGAGGAGGAAAAACTATTACGCCAGTCATTACAACAACTGGCAAAGCTTCACATGCCGGTTTTTATTACCGATGGCGGATCAAACGCAGGCTTTGTAAATTTTCTCAGGAGTTTTTCCAATTTTATTTTATTAGAAACAGTGGCTCGTGGATTGTGGGCTCAGGTTAAGAACAGTGTGTCCGCAGCGTATCAATCCGGTTCTTTATTTATCTTTTATACTGAACCTGACAAATACGATTTCTTTGTAAATGGACTACCACGTATGTTAGACGAAGTGATAGTGAACGAACAATCAGGAATTATAACAGCATCGCGAACTGCTGCAGGGTTTGCTACTTTTCCCGTGTTTCAAAAAATGACAGAAACAACCATAAATAATTGCTGTACCGAAATTATTGGCGCACCTCTCGATTACACTTACGGCCCCTTCATTATGAAAAGGCAAATAGTTCCTTATTTAGAACTGATGCAGGAAGACACTGGCTGGGGTTGGCGGCCTTATACATTTGCAATAGCCAATCGCCTCGGTTACACAATAGAAGCATTCGAAGACGATTTCTCCTGCCCCGCGGATCAACAAAAAGACAATCACGCAGAACGCATTTACCGGATGCGGCAATTAAACCAGAATATACAAGGACTTGTGTTGGCTGCAAGTGTTCGGTTGAATGATGCAGCAGTTATTAAAAAATGAAACAACAGCTATATATAATAGCAGCACTTTATATGCGCTTCAACTTCTTTATGAATTGCTATGATAAAAATTGGGGGAGAATGTATTTAAAAGCTTAACCTGCATCTGTCATCTAACAACTATATTTGCGCGCTTAAAAACAAGGCATGGATTTAAATACGGTGATTTTTGATATGGATGGTTTGCTTATTGACAGTGAACCTTTGTGGTGCGAAGCGGCAAACGAAGTTTTTGAATATTATGGAATAAAATTAACCGCAAAACAGTATGAACAAACAACCGGTTTACGAACCAACGAATTTGTATCGTGGTGGTTGCGTGAGTATAAATTTGATAACACCGAATTAGAGAAAGCAGGCAATAAAATTGTTGAACTGGTAATAGATAAAATAAAAACCAAAGGGCAGCCACTGCCCGGTCTTCAAAATATATTCAACTTCTTTCACGACCGTAAATTTAAGATCGGCATGGCAACATCTTCTCCGTTATCTGTTGTTGAAGCAGTTGGCACTCGCTTAGGAATTGGAGATTATATACAGGTAAAAACATCTGCTGAACATCTTGATTACGGCAAACCCCACCCGCAGGTTTATCTTAATTGTGCTGCAGAGCTGCACTCTTCTCTTTTAGAATGTATTTGTTTTGAGGATTCAGTTAATGGTATGATTGCAGTAAAAGCAGCAAGAATGAAATGTGTGGTTGTTCCCGCACCGGAACATTTAAAAGATGAACGATGGAGCGTTGCCGATCTAAAAATATCATCGCTAAAAAACTTTAGCGATTTACATATAAAAATGCTGTAACACTTGCTATACTCAATCTAAACCCCTTTTAAAACATAGTTCCGTTCAGCAAGCATACTCACTCAAGTATTATCTTCCTTGTTTCAGTTGTTTCCGAAGTAACTATTTTTAAAAAGTATGCTCCTTTACTAAGTGCTTGTACATTAATAAATGTATTGTTTACTCCTGCTGCCAGTGTTATAAAATTTGTTATCAAAGTCTTTCCGCCAATATCAGTAACAAAAATTTCTGCCTTTTCTGTTTTACTGCTTTCTATCTGCATATTCAATCTTCCCTTTGCAGGAAGAGGATAAATGCTTACATAAAAACTACCGCTGTTGATTAGTGTTCTTACAAGGCTGTATTCAAACTTTCCGTCTTTATCAATCATCTTTACACGATAATAGTTAACTCCGCTTAACGCGGTATTATCGGTAAAAGTATAATTGCTTAAACCACTGTTTACTTTGCCGATACTGCTATAGTCTCTGCCGTTACTGCTTCTTTCTATTTCAAACCTGTCCAAATTTATCTCCTGTGCTGTCTGCCATTGCAAAAGGTTGTTTTTACCCTCTTTTATTGCAGTAAAGCTTAGTAACTTCAACGGCAGTACACTCATGCTGTATCGAGCTAATGCAATACTGTACTTATTATTGCTACTGCCCGCTTGACCAGCCAAAACTATTTTACCATCCGCTTGTAGGGCCGAAGCAAAAGCCTGATCCCGAAAACCTGCAAAATCTGTTGTATCAATACCATTGTTACCAAAAGTGCTATCAAGATTTCCATTTGTATAATATCTTGTTACGACAAAATTTTCAGGTATCTTATAAGTATATCCGGAAACTATAAGTTTTCCACCCGGTTCTACAATTAAATCAGTAGCAATGGCCGTCATATTATAAATTGAGGTTACTACTTTACCACCTGAACCAAAAGAAGTATCTAAAGAGCCATTTGCAACATATCTTGCTAAAGCAAACTTTCCACCTACATACCCAGCTAATACAATTGCGCCATTTGCCTGAATAGCTATACTATTAGCTTCGTCAGTTGAATTATAGAAATCAGTTTTTACCACACCATTAGCGCCAAAAGAGTTATCGAGGCGGCCATTTTCTAAAAAACGCAGTAATGCAAAATCTCCGACATATCCGGAATTGTTTAATATCCCTGCTGCAAATATTTTACCGTCTTTGGCTAAAGCCATGTCAGTAATCCTTCCGACATCATCTACATATCCTCCGAATTTTCCATTAACTCCAAATGAACTGTCTAAAGAACCATTTGTGTTATATTGCACTATCACAGGCATCTCTTCAAAGGTAAATAACACTACTCTGCCTGCTGTCAATATTTTACCATCGGCTTTAATAAGCACTTTTTTTAATTCACCTAAGCCATTTGACATTATTGCACTTGCCATACCGTTATTACCAAAAAGGCTGTCTATACTACCGTCAATTTTATACCTAATAACAGTAAAACCACCTCCAGTTGAATAATTTGATGGACCCCCTGCAACAATTTTACCATCTTGCTGAATAGCGATACTATATATCCTGCTTATGCTTCCTAATTTAGTAATTACTTTACCTCCTGATCCAAAAGTATTATCAAGGCTACCATCAATATTATATCTTACCAATGTAAAACTTTCTCTCCCTCCAATTATGCTACTTCCCCCTACTATTATCTTACCATCAGGCTGAATAGCAATATCATTAGCTGTTGAAGTATCATTTATTGCTGTTACCACCTTACCACCATTGCCGAAAGTAACATCTAACATACTGCTTTGTGAAGAAGCAGGAGAAGCAATAATAGAAATGGAAAGACAAAGTAGATAAGTAACCTTTACCAAAGTTGTATTATAGGATTTGCACATAAACTTAATTTTACTATTTTATCTTTAAAAAGTTTTTGGTGTATAATTTTGTGCTGGATTTAACAACAACATAATAAAGCCCGTTAGGTAAATCTTCTACATAAATTTCGGTTTTTGCTACCCCCTGCTTACCTGGATTTTTATGTATCCTTTTTACTACTACTCCAATACTGTTCATGATCTTAATATCAACTTGTTCTTGACCTTGTAAGCTATAAGTAATAGTTATTATATTATTTGTTGGATTAGGATAAACTTTAGATTGTTCGTTCTCATTTAATATATCAGTTTGGAGAAATACAAGTTGATTTAAAAATTACTTTGTCTTCTTAAAGTTATACTAATATTATTGAGCTTATCTCTATTCCCACTTTTTTATGTTACCTATTAATGTCTTACTTTTGCATCTGCTTAAGAAAAAAAAGAAGCTTTTAAAGCCCCTTTTCTACTTCAACGAATTAAACATAAAAATGCTTTTGCAGCTTGTTATGTTTTAATTTGATCTAAGCTTATGCTTTTTGATCTTCCTTCACAAAAGGGTTCTAATCATACTTCTCAAAATAAAAATGCCTCCCGCTACCAGGAGGCATTTGTAAAATATCAAAGAAGACGTTACTTGTTGTTATCGTTACCTTCTTCCTGTTGCAATCTCTCTTTAATAGAAGCTAAAGTTCCAAGATCACCTAAAGTTGCTTTTTCAACTTTAGTCTGAATGTTCTTAACTGCTTTGTTTGTTTTTTCAGCTTCGGCACGGGCTTCTTTTCTTGCTGCATCTTTTTCCTGCTGTTGTGCCTGCTCCCAAATGCGGGTATGGCTAACCACTATCCGTTTTTCGTTGCGGTCAAACTCTAAAACCATAAACTGGTCATGGTCATCTGCGTTCAAGCTCTTGCCATCCTCTTTAACAAGGTGGCGGGCAGGAGCAAATCCTTCCAAACCATAAGGCAACTGCACTAAAGCGCCCTTATCATCTTTTCTGATAATAGTGCCTTCATGAATTGATCCTATGCCGAAAGTGCTTTCCAGTGTATTCCAGGGATCTTCTTCTAATTGTTTATGGCCTAACTGGAGTTTACGGTTTTCTTTGTCAATGCCCATAATGATAACGTCAATCTTCTCACCAACTTTAGTGAATTCAGCTGGATGGTTGTATCGTTTTAGCCAACTTAGATCACTTATGTGGATCATACCACCAATTCCTGGTTCAAGTTCAACAAATACGCCGTAAGGAGTAATGTTCTTTACTAATCCTTCGTGCTTGCTTCTTTCCGGAAATTTAGTTTCAATAGTGCTCCACGGATCGTCACTCATTTGTTTAATGGACAAGCTCATTTTGCGGCTATCTTTATCGAGCGTTACAATTTTAGCTTCGTATTCATCGCCCAGCTTAAAGAATTCTTTAGCGTTAATTGGCGTGTTAGCCCATGTAATTTCACTTACGTGAACCAAACCTTCAACACCCGGCATGATCTCTAAGAAAGCGCCATAATCTTCAATATTTACCACCTTACCTTTTACAACTTCACCTTCTTTAATTGTTTCAGGCAACACATCCCAGGGGTGTGGAGTAAGTTGTTTTAAACCAAGGCTGATACGTTTTTTGTCGTCGTCGAAATCTAATACAACCACGTTAAGTCTTTGATCTAATTTCAATACTTCTGTTGGATGATTAATTCGTCCCCAACTGATGTCGGTAATATATAACAACCCGTCTAAGCCGCCAAGGTCCATAAACGCACCAAAGTCGGTGATGTTTTTAATAGTGCCTTCCAATACCTGTCCTTTCTCAAGCTTGCTCATGATCTCTGCGCGTTGTGCTTCGATGTCGCTTTCGATAAGGGCTTTATGAGATACAACGGCATTCTTAATTGCTTCGTTAACCTTAACCACTTTAAACTCCATTGTTTTACCAACAAACTGATCGTAATCGGTAACGGGCTTAACGTCAATTTGAGAACCTGGTAAAAATGTTTCCATACCAAATACGTCAACGATGAGGCCGCCTTTGGTTTTGCTGGTAACCGTACCGGTAATAACCTCGCCGGTTTTATGTACTTCAACAATCCTTTCCCATGCACGGAAAATTCTTGCAGACTTACGGCTAAGGTGAAGGTGACCGGCCCTGTCTTCTTTTTCAACAACCATAACCTCTACATCGTCTCCAACTTTAAGATTTTGCAGGTCCCGAAATTCGTTCAGAGAAACCAGCCCGTCACTTTTAAAACCAATGTTTACAACCACATCCGTTTTAGTAAGGCCTACTACACTGCCGTTAATGATCTCTCCATCATTAATTTGTACGAAAGTATTATCATAGACTGCATCGTACTTCTCTCTCTCTTCTTTTTTGTAAGTGCTAACGTTGCGTTTGTCAATGCTCCAGTCAAAGTCGTCGTGGGGTGATGCAACGGGTGCTTCAGCTTTTGATTGTTCAGCCGATGCTTCCGGTTGTTGGCCGTTGGCAGGTTCTTCAGCAGATGCATTTGTTACTTTTGATTGTTCAACCGGTGCAGCAGGCTCTTCGCCAGTTGGGGGTTCTTCCACAGGTGCATTTGTTATCGCTGTAGGTGCTTCGGCAGTTTGTTCTGCTACCGTTGCGCTCTCCTGTGCATCAGCGTTTGGGTTAATAATTTCATTTTCTTGCATAAATAACTCCGAAGGTTTTATTTCGGGCAGCAAAGGTAAGTAAATCGAATAAAAGGTATAAATAAAATGAGGAAAATTATAGTACAGTAAAACGTCAAAAGTGAAACGTGAAGTAGATTTCCTCATTTTGACGTTTGACCTTTCACGTTTGATACGACATTTACTCTCAGAGAAAATAAAAAGCCTTATAAGATTTCTTATATAACTTTGATATCAAATTAATATCAAACAAATTGTTATGAAAACTGAGAAGATCATTAACCCGTTCAATGGTTATTTAATGCTGACTATTCTTATTATTACCGCTGTTATTATAATAGTTTGTGCTGCGTATCACTATACTGTGCCTGCTATTGCATTAATACCATTGGCCCTTTTTTTATTAAGAGGCTTAATTGCTGTTGGCCCTAACACTGCAATGGTAATGTTGTTATTTGGCGCATATAAAGGCACCGTTATTAAAAATGGTTTATTCTGGGTAAATCCTTTCTTTCAAAGAATTACGCTATCGCTGCGAGCACGAAATTTTGAAAGCGATAAGATAAAGGTGAACGATAAAATGGGTAACCCGATTTTAATAAGCGTTATTCTTGTATGGAAGGTAGAAAATACTTTTAAATCAACTTTTGAAGTTGATAACTACGAGAACTTTATTAAAATACAAACCGACTCAGCGGTTCGCAAATTGGCAGGCTCATTTCCTTACGACCACTTCGAAGATGAAAGAGCAGCTATTACATTAAGTACCAATTTTGATGATATAAATAAAGCCCTCGAGCACGAAATTATGGAACGGCTTCAAATAGCAGGCATAGAAGTAATAGAATCCCGTATCGGTTATCTGGCTTATGCCCCTGAAATTGCTCACTCAATGCTGCGCAGGCAACAGGCTTCGGCTATTGTAGCTGCCCGACATAAAATTGTTGAAGGCGCCGTAGGTATGGTTGAAAGCGCTTTAAACCTGCTAAGCACTAAAGGAATTATTGATCTGGACGAAGAAAAAAAAGCAGCTATGGTAAGCAATTTAATGGTGGTGCTTTGCGGCGATAAAGAAACGCAACCTGTAGTAAATGCCGGAACATTAAACCAATAAGTTATGGCAGATAAAAAGTCGTTTGCGTTAAGAATAGACATCGAAACAATGAAGGCTATTGAAAAATGGGCGGCAGATGAATTTAGAAGTGTAAACGGGCAAATTGAATGGATGCTGAATAATTACCTGAAAGAAGCCGGCAGACTAAAAAAGAAAAATGATAAAAAAGATAAAAAAGAGAGTTAGTGGATGGTGTGGCAGAAAGATTTATGAAAATTAAATACACTGGTAAAACAGGTTGAATTATCTACCGTTTTACTAACAACATACTTCCTTTAAGCATTTATTAATTTTACGCAGATTTTTAATTTTAAATTCAGGCGCTTTAACTTCTTATAATCAAACACCTTTATAACTTTCACTCTTAAAAATTTAAAACAATGAAAAAAATCGCTTCCCTTATTATGGGTCTTGTAGTTTTAGCTGCAACAACTTTTGCGCAGGCAAAACAGCAAACAACAAAAACTGCAGAAAAGTCAAAAACAACAACAACCACTGGTCAGGCTAATCAGAAAACAGAGCAATCTTCTTCTACTGCATCTTCTACAAAAATGAAGAAAGACGGCACTCCTGATAAGCGCTACAAAGAAAATAAGGAGACAAAAACAACAACAGCATCAGGACCAGTAAAAAAGGATGGCACTCCTGATAAACGTTATAAAGCAAACAAAAAGGGATAAGAAAATTATTACAGCATTTATATTTGAATGACCTCAAAGCCGGGGTCATTTTTTGTTTATAGAAACACCGAGGAAGCACTCAGAAATAAAAGAACAGAAAGAGAAAATGAGAGCGAGTGTTTTGCTATTTAATTTATAATTTTCGGCTTTTGATTTTCAAACAAATCACAAAATCACAAAATCACAAAATCACAAAATCACAAATCCCGAAATCACAAAATCACAAATCACAAATCTCAAAATCAACAAATCTCAAAATCAACAAATCACTCATGCCCATCATTGCTCCATCATTACTTGCTGCCAATTTTCTAAAGCTTCAGGAAGATTGTAACATGCTGAACGAAAGCGAGGCCGACTGGTTTCATTTAGACGTAATGGATGGAAGATTTGTTCCTAACATTAGCTTTGGCTTGCCTGTTATTGAGCAGGTTTGCAAAGCGACTGATAAAACATGTGATGTTCATTTAATGATTGTTGAACCCGAAAAATATGCTGGAGCTTTTAAAAATGCAGGTGCAGATATTTTGACCGTTCATATAGAAGCATGCACCCACCTGCACAGAAACATTGAGCAAATAAAAAGTCTGGGCATGAAAGCCGGCGTTGCATTAAACCCTCACACACCCGTTAATTTGTTAAGTGAAATTTTACATGATATTGACCTCGTTCTTATCATGAGCGTAAACCCAGGGTTTGGTGGTCAAAAGTTTATACCCAATACCCTCAATAAAATACGCACATTAAGAAAAATGATTAACGATAAAGGTTTACAGGTGCATATTGAAATTGATGGCGGCGTTACTATAGACAATGCACCTTCCATTATACGGGCAGGTGCAGATGTGCTGGTTGCAGGAAACACTGTTTTCAAATCTCCAGATCCTAAAGCAACTATTGCACAACTAAAAGCTCTGCATTAAGCACAATTGCAAAGATGTTCCACATCAAGATCTATCACTGTTACTACTGTTAAGTGCGTTTGCTTTGGTGCAAAAATTATTCTTACATGCTGTTGGTCGTTAGTAAATCCTTCAATGGCGTAAGTAGGTCCTTTTGGGTCGTTAAGGTCGCTTTTATTATAATTTACTTTTCCGTTCAGTAAAATATCCTTTACCTCCTGCTGGCTTATCTGCCGGCACTTCATCCGGCATTTGGCATGCTTGGTAAAAAACAATTCCGAAGTCCTTCTGTCAAAAGGTACAACCTTGCCATTTTCTTCGGGTTTATTAACCGGAATATTTCTTTCTTCACGCCTGGTTGATTGGGTATGTTGACCCGAAGGTTGGTTGCACCTTTTTAACGCAAGCGCAATTATCGCCAATAGAACCAGAAAGATTACAGGAAGGGATTTTTTTATATTCATAGCTGAAAGTTAAATACTCATTCTATAATTCATATCAGTATTTCAGATAGTATTTGTCATCCCCTGAAATAATTCATTACATTATCTTTGCCGTATGGATGAAAAAAGATCAGTAGCATTTCATACACTCGGCTGTAAATTAAATTTTTCCGAAACATCTACCCTTTCGCGCACATTGGAAAACGATGGTTTTGAGAAAAAAGAATTTACCGACGTTGCCGATGTATATGTAATCAATACTTGTTCGGTTACTGATAATGCTGATAAGGAATGTAGAATGCTTGTTCGCAGAATTCAACGTAAGTCTCCCCAAAGCCTTGTTGTTATTACTGGTTGCTATGCTCAATTAAAGCCCAAAGAAATAGCTGAAATTCCTGGTGTTGACCTTGTATTAGGTGCGGCGGAAAAATTTAATATCACCCAACATTTAAAAGAACTTACAAAAGGCAACAGCGCTAAAATATGCAGTTGCGATATTGCCGAAGTGTCGGGTTTCAATTCGTCTTTCTCCATAAACGATCGTACCCGTACTTTCTTAAAAGTACAGGATGGCTGCGATTATAATTGTTCGTTTTGCACAATACCAATGGCTCGCGGTAAAAGTCGCAGCGACAAAATTGAAAATGTTGTTCGTAATGCAGAACAACTTGCCTTAAGAGGTGTTAAAGAAATAGTGCTTACAGGAGTTAATCTGGGCGATTTTGGAAAAGGAGCTGAAGGCAGCAAAAAGCACAAAGAAAGTTTTTTTGAACTGCTAAAGGCTTTAGAAAATGTGCGGGGAATTGAACGCTATCGCATCTCCTCCATTGAACCAAATTTGTTAACTAATGGGGTTATAGAATTTGTGGCAAACAGCAATAAGTTTATGCCTCACTTTCATGTTCCGTTGCAAAGCGGAAGTGATGTTATACTGGGTTTAATGCGAAGAAGGTATAGAAAAGAATTATATGCCGAGCGGGTAAACTTGATAAAAACTTTAATGCCTCACAGCGCTATTGGTGTGGATGTTATTGTTGGGTTTCCGGGCGAAACAGAAGAGCACTTTACAGAGACAGTAGAATTTTTGCATTCACTTGAAATTTCGTACCTGCATGTTTTCACTTACAGTGAAAGACCTGATACTTTAGCAGCAGAGATGCCAGAAGTTGTTCCTGTAAACATCAGACATGAGAGAAATAAAAAACTTCGCAACCTCAGTTATATGAAAATGAGTGAACACACAAGAAGGCACGTGGGAGAAACAAGAAAAGTTCTTTTTGAAGGCCACTCAAAAAACGGTATGATGGAAGGCTATACCGATAATTACATTAAGATTAACACGGTTTATAAACCCGAATATGTTAATCAAATAGTAGATTGGACAATATAAAGTACCGCAGATGGAAGAAACCAGCCTTAAGAAATTTATTATTACCATAACCTTTTTTATGGACGATCAGTTTATGACCCTGGTTCCGCCGCATCGTACTTATATAAATTACTTGATAAACAAAGGCATTATAGACTCTTATGCCGTTAGCATGGAAAGCTACCGTTCGTGGATAATGATGACAGCCGAAAATAAAAATGAAGTTAGAGAATACCTCAAAAAATCACCCTTATACAAATACTGGACTTTCGAAATTGATGAGCTTTTTGTTTATGACGGTCAAACTTATCGTTTGCCCGCTTTGCAAATGAATTGATGCCGGTTACAGGTTAAGCGAGGCATTGTTCAATCGCACTGCTTTTTACAGTTCCTTCATTACTACCTTCACTACTTCAATACACTATTTTTTATATACCCATTTTTCGTTTGACCTTTTACATTACCCGAAGCAGAGCTTTCAGGATAAGACACATACGACCATCCATTCTCCGAACGAATAACTGATACAACAGTTCCGGCCTTAATAATTTCCATCATCTCTGCATTATCTTCAGGCGCAGACCTTACTTTAAGGCTTGATGAAATTTTAATGGTATAAATAGCAGCCTTTTTGGAGTTAACAGCAGCTTTGTTGTTAGCATCGGTAGCGGCGGTTTTTGATGCATCGGAAGCGTTTGATTTTTTTGCCGCGTTATTTGCAGCGGTTGTTTCGCTTGTTGTGGTGGTGGTATTTGGTTTGGTTGTTGAATTTAAAACACTATTTTTTATATAGCCGTCAATAGTTATAGTTTCACCTTGCTCAGGCGCTTCCTTTTCGTATGTTACGTGCGACCATCCGTTTCCCGAACCAAGAACTGTTACCTCACTGCCCGCTTTAGTAACTTCAATTACCCCAAAATTCTCTCCGGGACCTGATCTTACTCTAAGATTTGGTCCAACTTCGATAGAATAAGTACTCGAACTTTTATTATCATCTGCGCTTCTGTTTGTATTGGTTGCAGTGTTTGTTGTATTTGTACGGTTAGCTGAACCGGTTGAAGTTGTTGTGCTGCCTCTGTTGGCTGAGGTAATTGGATTTGTTGTACCTGCCTGGTTAGTTGAACCTGTTTGATTTGTTGTATTTGCAGGGTTGCCTGAAGTGACCGGGTTTGTCACAGTTCCACGATTGGTTGAAGTGGCTGGATTTGTTGTACCTGCCTGGTTAGTTGAACCTATTTTATTTGTTGTATTTGCAGGGTTGCCTGAAGTGATGGGGTTTGTTACAGTGCCACGATTGGTTGAAGTGGCTGGATTTGTTGTACCTGCCGGGTTAGTTGAACCTGTTTGATTTGTTGTATTTGCAGGGTTGCCTGAAGTGATCGGGTTTGTTACATTGCCACGATTGGTTGTAGTGACCGGGCTTGTCGTACTTGTTTGATTGCCTGAAGTGGTCGGGTTTGTTACAATTCCCCGGTTGGTTGAAGTGACCGGACTGGTTGAATTTGTTTGAGTATTTGAGTTGATTGGCCTGTTAGCTGGATTGGTTGTGTTAGCTGGATTGGTTGTGTTAGATGGATTGGTTGTGTTAGATGGATTGGTTGTGTTTGACGGATTGGTTGTGTTTGACGGGTTTGCTGAAGCAGTTCGGTTTGTTGTACCTACAGATGAACGTTCGTTTGCACCCGCTGACTCGTCAACCTTTATTTCGGCCGGAGTTAACACAACAATTTGCGGCTTGCCCTTAAAATCAGTAACTTTTCCTGTTATGCATACTCGCTTGTTTAAATAGAACGCCTCCGGATTAAAAGAAAAATTCTTTCTGTCCTCGTAATTAATAACAATAGTTAAAAGGTGGTTGGGATAAGCACCACCAACATTTAGTAAAGTAGGCTTTGTCATAGAATTTTCTAAATACTTTGCATCAACAATTCTATCGCATACTGTTATAACCTGATCTATATGATCTTTAGCTTCTGCTGCGGAAACATTAACCTGGGCAGACACGAAAGCGGAGTTGAATATAATACAAATAGACACCAACAACTTTTTCATATCAAATATTTGGATCAAACGTAATTTCGTAAATAGACTTAAAATTATAAATTCAAAAGGAAATTAATTTTTTTAAATAGAAATTTTAACGTTAGGAATTATAGAACATCAACTTTTAGAAGCAAAAGAGCAGGCAGAAAGCACTGCAAATAATATTAGATGAAACATGCATTTTCATTTTTGAACCACTTCAGATAGCCTCTTTTTAAAGAAGGCAGAAAATCAGGAATGCGAAGTGCATTCAACTCTGTATGTTTTGTACAAACTTCTCTTATGATCTTCGGGCTTCACCTGAAGGTATGATTCCCCATTTTAACCAAAGAGATCATAACTGTCAACTATCATCTGCCATCCGGGTGCGATTCTCCATTCTAACCAAAAGAGATCATAACTAAAAGCAATTGCACCCATCCTTGCAAGGGTTGCACAACGGTCTTTCTTTGGGGTGTAGTCCAAAAATGAACTTCTAATAAAATTTTGAAAGCGTCTTGCTCATATTTACTATATTTCAACCCATATTCAAAACTGCTAAAATAACTATGGAAGAACAAAAGTTAAGAAGCCGCAACTGGTTTGGCCGCAAAGGCAAAGACGGTTTTATTTACCGTGCCTGGATGAAGAACCAGGGCATTCCCGATTATGAATTTAACAATAAACCGGTTATAGGAATTTGTAATACCTGGAGTGAATTAACGCCCTGCAACGCCCATTTCAGGGAACTGGCAGAATCAGTAAAACGTGGCATTTCAGAGGCAGGAGGTTTCCCGGTTGAATTTCCGGTAATGTCGTTAGGAGAAACGCTGATAAAGCCTACTGCCATGTTATACCGGAATTTGGCGAGTATGGATGTAGAAGAATCCATACGGGCAAACCCGCTTGATGGTGTAGTGTTGCTATGTGGTTGCGATAAAACTACCCCATCGTTAGTGATGGGGGCGTGCAGTGTAAATATTCCAACAATTGTTGTTTCGGGCGGCCCTATGCTAACCGGTCAATACAGAGGCAAAAGCATTGGTACAAGTGATGTATGGCGCTATCACGATGCTTTGCGCGAAGACAAAATAAGAGAAGAAGAACTGCTTACAATAGAAGCAGCCATGTGCCGCAGCCGTGGTCATTGTGCGGTTATGGGCACTGCTTCTTCTATGGCCTGCATGGTAGAATCTTTAGGGCTTTCCCTGCCTGGCAATGCAGCCATACCTGCTGCTGATGCAAGGCGAAAAGTGCTTGCACAACTTTCAGGATTGCGCATAGTTGAAATGGTAAAAGAAGATTTGAAATTATCAGATATTCTTACCCGTAATGCATTTGAAAATGCTATCATGGTAAATGCCGCTATTGGCGGCTCCACTAATTTTGTCATCCATTTATTAGCTATTGCCGGAAGAATAGGTGTACCGCTCACTTTACAGGATTTCGATCCTTTGTCTGCAAACATTCCGCTCATCGCCAATATCCAACCATCCGGTAAATATTTTATGGAAGATTTATTTTATGCCGGAGGTTTGCCTGTGGTGTTAAAAGAGCTTGATCGTTTTCTTCATCACAATTGTATAACCGTAAACGGAAAAACAGTAAAGGAAAATTACAATGATGTGCAAGGCTATAATAGTGAGGTAATTACAACAATTGATAAACCCTTTAACGGCGCAACAGGGCTCGCCATTTTAAAAGGCAATCTCTGCGAAGAAGGCGCAGTAATTAAACCATCTGCAGCAAGTGCACACTTAATGCAACATACAGGCAAAGCAATTGTGTTTGAAAATATTGAAGAGTATAAAGCAAGGATAGATGAGGATGACCTGGAAGCAGATGAAAACAGCATTCTTGTTTTGAAGAATGTAGGACCGAAAGGTTATCCCGGTATGCCTGAAGTAGGAAATATGGGATTGCCTAAAAAGCTCTTACAAAAAGGAGTGGTGGATATGGTTCGTATATCCGATGGAAGAATGAGCGGTACAGGATTCGGAACCGTGGTACTGCATGTTTCACCTGAAGCTGCAACAGGAGGTAATTTTTCAGTAATACAAACAGGTGATATGATTACGCTCGACGTTCCTAACCGCTCATTAACTGTGGCTTTAAGTGAAGAAGAATTGCAACAGAGAAAACAAAAGTTTAAACCGATGCCACCTGCAGCCGAAAGAGGATATGTGAACCTGTATATCAATCAGGTTCAACAGGCACATTTGGGAGCCGATATGGATTTTTTGGTAGGCAGTTCGGGAAGTAAAGTATCGAGGGATTCGCATTAACCATCGCCCATCGTCCATTGACCATTGACTATCAATTATCGCAACTATTGCCTATGGGCTATCCACTATGGACTATTGACGATGGACGATGGACTAAAAACGATTTTACCACTCATAAAACGATTGTTATGCCTTTTAAAAATAAAGTAGCCATAGTAACCGGGGCAGGCCAGGGAATTGGTTTTGAAATATGCAGCCATCTTGCAAAGGAAGGAGCTAATGTTATTTTAAACGATGTGGATAAGACTTTAGCGGATGATGCAGCAAGGTCTATAACCAAAGACACTAATGGAAGTTGCATAGCACTCGCAGGAGATTCAAGTGATGTAACATTTATTAAAAAAATGGTTGATACTGCTGTTGCTGAATTTGGACATCTTGACATTGTAATTGCAAATGCAGGCATTACATTGTATGGCGACTTCTTTACGTATTTGCCTGAGTCTTTTTACAGGGTCATGCAGGTCAATCTTGGCGGCACTTTCTTTTTAGCCCAGGCAGCAGCAAATCAAATGAAACAGCAGCAATCGGGAGGCTCGTTGTTATTTACTTCTTCTGTAACCGGGCACCAGGCACATAAAAACCTCGCAGCTTATGGTATGAGCAAAGCTGCTTTGGAAATGCTTGCTAAAAATTTAGTTATAGAACTTTCAGAATATAAGATCAATGTGAACACAATCGCACCAGGCGCCACCCTAACCGCAAGAACTTTGAAGGACGATGCTGAATATGAAAAAACATGGTCGAAGATTACGCCGATGGGTCGTCCTGCAACTGTTACGGATATAGCTGATGCTGCTTTATTTCTTGTATCTGACAAAGCCCGGCATATTACCGGACAAAGTTTAATTGTTGATGGAGGGTGGACTTGTATAAGTCCATCACCATATTAGATGTTGGAGATTAAGTATGAAAAGAAATCTATTTCAATTTATTTCTACGAGGGTTAATTCTGGTGTCGTACATATTCAAAATAACAATTGTATTATTTTCAATTTTATAATAAAGTCTGTTATGTTTACCGGCATGAATGCTCGTATGTTAATGAAAGTAGCAGATTGCTTTCCAATAAAAGGTTGCTGTTGAAGTGTTATTAGTTTTCTATCAAGCCGCCTGGCAAATTGTTGAGCTATTAGTAAACCAAACTCATCTTCAAGATAAGTAAGAAGCTTTTCGAGCTTATTATTAAAACGCTTTTTAAAAATCAGTTGATAAACCATCGGCTTAACGAGGTTTTTAACTCGTTGTAAGAAATGGTATCTTTTTCAGGTGCTTCATTTACAAGCGACAAGAGTTCATTATAGTCTTTTTCAGCTAAACCTTCGTCTTCAAATAAGTTAGTTGTATGTATCCTGCTTTTTGCCTCATCCAAAAGGTCTTCTAACAATACTTCATTGTTTGTTTCTTCAATCAATGAATGCAGTTTCTCTTTTAATTCTTCTATGGGCATAAAAAAGGTTTTATCAAATTTAAAAGAAATGTTTTAAAGGTATTGTTGAAAGTTTAAAGTATGCTGTTATTTGTAGTACGGAATTAAGGATTAAATAAGCTCCGCTTATATTGAATGTTGCAGATTGTCCATAAATATAGCGTTCATTAAATAAGAATATTTGCGCTGTCATCCTTAATTGAAATAGAAGGCAAATTTTGCATTAAATTCATTTTCTAAATACCTTGCATGTAATCACCTTTCACATCTGTGCTCGTCTTTACCTAAAAAAACTATGCTATGAATTCGCGTCGTAACTTCTTACAAAAAATTACCGGCTCAGCTATTGGTTTTTCACTTCTGTCACCTTATAGCCGGGCAAGCGCTGCAAATTTTCAAAACGGATTTCAAGATAGCCCTGTGCTTCGCGTAGCAATTATGGGATTGGGTGGTTACGGAACCCGCGTTGCCGAAGCTATGCAGGCTTGTAAGAAAGCAAAATTAACAGGGGTTATAAGTGGTACGCCTTCTAAAATTAAAGACTGGCAGAGCAAGTACAACATCCCTGACAAGAACTGTTACAACTACGAGAATTTTGACCGCGTGAAAGACAATCCTGATATTGATGCAGTTTACGTCATCACTCCAAATGCCCTGCATCACGACCAGGTTATAAGAGTTGCCAACGCCGGGAAGCAGGTTATTTGCGAAAAGCCAATGGCAATAAACGCTAAAGATGGGCAGGAAATGATTGACGCCTGCAACAAAGCGAAGGTAAAATTACTGGTTGGATACCGCATGCACTTTGAAGCAAATACCCTCGAAATTATCAGGATGCGAAAAGATGGCGAGTTAGGGAAGATTTTGTTTTTTCAGGGCTTATGCGGCTTTAAAATAGGTGATCCCACACAATGGCGGTTGAACAAACAACTGGCCGGCGGCGGCTCGTTAATGGATATAGGAATTTATGCCATCAACGGCTCAAGGTATATGGTGGGCGAAGAACCGGTTTGGGTTACTGCCCAGGAAACTAAAACTAACCCTGAAAAATTTAAAGAAGGTGTTGACGAAACTATTCAGTTTCAATTTGGCTTTCCAGGTGGAGCAGTCGCATCTTGTTTATCAACTTATAACATGAATAACCTCGATCGCTTTTTCTTAAATGGAGAAAAAGGATTTGCTGAACTGCAACCATCTACCGGCTACGGCCCTATTAAAGGCCGCACTAATAAAGGCGAATTAAATCTGCCCCATGTTACTCATCAAACGGTACAAATGGATGAGATGGCAGATATAATTTTAAATGGCAAACAACCCATCGTACCGGTTAACGGTGAAGAAGCAGTGAAAGATCTTAAAATTATTGACGCTATTTATATGGCAGTTAAAACGGGTAAAAGAACGGATTTGAAATTGTAGAAGTCTCTTAAGATTATAAAAAAACTTTTTTTGAAATTTGGATTTTGTAACTAAGCTGTTTACAATAGTATTATCAAGAAGCCTCCTGTAACCAGATGTTTAAAAGTTCTTAATCGTTTTAGATAAAGCGTATCTGCTAAATGCCCAACAACTACTTCCAATTCAAACAATTTAAAATATACCAGGATAAATGTGCAATGAAGGTTTGCACTGATGCCTGTTTATTTGGTGCATGGGCAGCAGAACAAATGCAAAATGAAAAAGTAAAAATTAAAAACATTCTCGATATTGGTACAGGCACGGGCTTATTAAGCCTGATGCTTGCTCAAAAATTAAACGCAAAAATTGATGCAGTTGAAATTGATGAACAAGCTGCATTACAGGCAAAAGAAAATTTTGAGGCCTCTCCCTGGAAAGAACAGTTAGCTGTTTTTAATACTTCAATTCAACAATTTAATTCGACAATTACTTACGATCTGATCATTTGCAATCCGCCTTTTTTCAAACAATCCTTACGAAGCGCCAATTATCAGAAAAATGTGGCAAAGCATTCAGGCAGTTTGTTTTTAAATGAGCTTAATAATATTGTATTGAAACTTTTAAAACCAGAAGGACGATTTGCAATTCTTTTGCCTTACACTGAGTTTAGAAGATTTGAAATAGCAGCCCAACAAGAACAATTAAATCTTGAGCATAAAGCAAACATTCAACAAATGCATGAACATTCTTTTTTTAGAACCATAGGTATATTTTCAAAACAACCCACACCGGAAGCGATATATGAAACACTAAGTATAAGGGATGTTCAGAATTGCTATGCACCCCGTTTTACTGAACTATTGAAAGACTATTACCTGCACTTATAAACCAACCAACCGCTTCAATATTCTAACTCCTTGTATTCCGCCTTAAACCCTACACCTTCCACCCCCCACCCTACTGATTGTAAAAAAACCTCGAACGGTTAATTCTAAGATCGCGAAGAATACCAGACTTAGGGTTGAGCGTAACATTAAACGAACGGTACAAGCCAACCGGCGTTAAGTTAATTGACAGTTGCCAGCAATGCATATCCCGCGAAACAAACATGGTTAAGGTTTGAATTTTATTGGTAGTAAAATCGTAATAAGTATTTCCGCCCATCTTCCATTTGGGGGTTAGACTAAAATCTCCGTTCAGGCTTAGGTTAGAATATACCTGCGTTTCGAGCTTGCTGTAATTATAGGAGAGTTGCCTGGTAAAGCTTAACGAATAAGATAATTGCAACGACCAGGGAATATTGAAATCCGTATATTCTGCCGGGTTGTTTCTTACCACATCAAGCTGGCGCTGTTGCTCATCGGGCGTCATGAATTCATCCCGGGGAAGCCGTTGCTTATCGGTTTTACCATCCTTACTCTTGCTTTGGAACGAAGTGGAAACAGCTACGCTTCCGTTGGTTATTCTGCCAAACTTAAATTGGTCGCCTGCCCACATAAATTTGTTTTGTCTAAAGCCTCTTGCATCAATCTGGTAAGGATCGAGCGAGGTGCTGGCAGTAATGTTTATTTTATCAAAAAGGTTTGTTCTGAAATAGAAACTCAGTGCAGAAAGTTTAAAACTATCTGCAAGCAAATTATAGCTGCCATTAAAACCAAACCCATCAATCAGCTTTACTTTTTTTAAGCCTCCGTTCGAAGTATCCTTACGGCTTCTTATTTTCATCTCCAATGTGTTATCTACTCCAAATCCTATATTCCCTTGTCTTCCTCCGCCTATCGAACCATCAATAGTTGAATAATGCAGGATGTGTCCGCTTGTATCAATTTTTACTGAATCATAAAACCGGCTATTAAGATCAGGCACATAACTTAAGCTTGCGGTGGGTCGTATTTCGTGCCTTATGGCTTGTACCCTGCTTGATTTCTTAAACTGGTACAATCCAAAAATCCTTGTGTTTGCAGAAACACCAAACGACATCTGCCGGTATGCATATATGCCACGCGATACTCTTGAAAGCAAAGTATCATGTACAGGGTCCCATGTTTTTATATTCTTTTGTCCGTACCATCTTTCTTCGTAAGAAACGCCCGGTGAAATTTGAACAGGCCCAAGCGAAGGTAAAGACAAACTAATAGGTATGCTGTGCGATGCGCCGTATTGAGCAGTATCAAAAAGACGCCGCAGGCTAAATGCAGAATCGTAAAACGAGAATTGATTTTGCAAACTGCCTGTATAACCTATACCCAGCTTCTCGTACCACTTAGGCGTACCAACCTGTTCCTTTTTTTGAAAAGGATAAAAGGTAACCACGCTAAAGTTTGCTGTTGGCAGACTCAGGTTGATTAAACGTGTGTTATTATTTTGGTTATGGTTAGCGCTTAAAGTTAAGTTGTACTTACCACGCCAGTCTTTGCTGTAAGTTATAGATGAGCTTAACTGGTTTTGAAAGTTCTGCATAGCATTGTTTGAAACATACCGGTTAAACTTTGTGCTGCCGGCATTTACATTAGCCGAAAAACTTGTACCTGGCCGTGCTTTGGGATCTCTTGTATGGCTCCAGTTAACCATAAAGCTTTTGTTTTCTGTAAATTCTTCTTTGCTATATCCTGAGTTGTTTAAGATTTTAGTATTCTGTATTGAGAAGTTTAATCCGCCGTTATACCTGTAGCGCTGCGTATATCGTGAGGATGTATTCAGGCTCCATCCGCCATAGCTGTATATATTGCTTCTTACCGTTACATCAAAATGTTCGCTTAATACTTTATAAAATCCCAAGCCTTCTAAACCTAAACCAAAATCTTCATTAGCTGCAAACTGGGGCGGCAAAAATCCTGAATGCCTGCCACGGTTTAAAGGATAAATTCCAAAGGGTATTCCAATTGGTACAGGCACTCCTTCAAACTCAGGAAACGCAGGACCTGATACTGCTAACTTCTTATTAATAATCTTCATTTTTCGGGTACGAAAAGCAAAGTGTGGCGTATCAAGATTACAAGTTGTAAATCTTCCGCGCCATGCATACAAGGTATTATTATCTATCTTTTTTATGGTGTTGGCATACACATACATTTCGCCTTGCTGCAGGTAAGTGCTTTTGGTTAATCCCTTTTGCGAACGCAGATTAAAGAAAATAGAATCGCTGTTGGTAACCATGTCGCCCTGGGTAAGCTTGGGATTATTTAAAGGATTACCCGTTGTATCTTTTGCACCATAAGCCTTTATCATTTGTGTTGACTGATCGAGGTTAATGATGGCTGCATCCACTCCAATATCTGTGTATTTGGTAGTTGCCTTTCCGTATAGAATAAATTGTTTGCTGGGTATAAGCAACACGCCACTGTCGGATGCGGAATATGAAATGGGAGCATCCAACGAGTCTTTAGATAATTTTAAATTGAGCGTATCAGTTACCTGTGTAAGACTGTCGTTTTTTGTGGTGTCAGTAAAGCCGGAAGCTGTTCTGTTTAGTGAATCACTTCTTCGTGATGTGGTATCTGTTAGTCTTCTTTTAGTGGTATCGGTTAATCTTTTTTTAATGGTATCGCCGCCACGCGAAGTCTTTTTTAATTTGGTTGTATCTGAAAATTCTGTAAACGATTTTATGAGCAATCTATCCGTATCATGTTTTTGATATAACTGAATAGTTATTATGAAAACAATAGCAATTAGCGGTAAGGCTGAAAAAATTTTTAAACTAACTTTACATCTGTTGCTCATAAGTAGTTAAACAAATTTAATGCTTTAAAGCATTAACGGTATGTGAAGATTAACCTGATAGAAAGATTAACTTTTCAGAAATAAGCCCTAAAGAAATTACAAGTATGCGGAAAAGATTTTTAGTAGTACTTCTTCATTTTTATATAATCGTATGCTTTACATCTTTCAAAACCGGCCCCGAAAAAACACTTCAGAAACAAGCTATAAAAACAATTGTAGTTGATGCAGGCCATGGTTGGCCCAATACAAATGCTGAGGGCAAGTACAGCAACGAAGCCGATCTTACCCTTGCCATGGCTTTAAAGATTGGCGAAAGACTTAAAGAAGTTCTGCCTGATTGCAATATACTTTATACGAGAACTGACAAGAACCTTCCTGCCGGGATGACCGATAAAGATAAAGCCAATAGATACAGGGCGCAATTTGCTAACGAAAATCACGGAGACCTTTTCATATCTATTCATGTAAATGATGATGTGGCTCGCTACCAACGAAGGATTGAAGGATACAGAGAGCAAACATATCATGTATATGTGGGTAAAGGAAAGAAAAAAAAGAAAGTTGAAAAAACAAGGTCGGTGCCAATTTACAAATCATATAAACTGCCCTGCAACCGTAAGGGAACAGAAACATATATCTGGGCAATTAACAAGTATGACCAAAAGCAGCAGTCTGTAAGTTCAAGAGATGCTGATGAATTAGCTGGCGAAAATGCAGACTCTTCATCTGCAGGCAACAATTTCTTCGACTCGCCTGATGCAAAAATTTTAGCCTCTTTACGAACCAAAAAATTTTTTGATCAAAGCCGTACCATAGCAAGTTATGTTGAAGAAGAATTTGCAAAATTAGGACGCACGAGCGAAGGTGTAAAGCAAAGAAATAATAAAGGTATATGGGTGCTTCAGGCCACTAACATGCCGAGCATATTGGTAGAAACAGGTTTTATTTGCAACCCCGAAGAAGAGGATTATCTAAACAGCGACAAAGGCCAGAACGAAATTAGTTATGCTGTAATGAGAGCGGTATTAAGATACAAGCACTTTCTCGAAACCGGTTCAGGAACGATACCTGACGATACGCCAACTAAATAAAAAAACATCGTTACCATTGCAGGAAACCTACAGATGAATTTGAATAACATAAGCCGGCAATACATGAAGCGGAATTTGTTGATTGGACTGAGCATTCTTCTGTTTTGCTTTCAGTCTGTTTTTTTATTTGGGTTTAAAGCAAATTATCAGAAGTCCAAATTAAAAAAGATAGTGATAGATGCAGGGCACGGCGGCCACGATGTAGGCGCAGAAGGAAGATTTTCAAAAGAAAAAGATGTATCGCTTGCTGTGGCGCTTAACCTTAGTAAAATGCTTCGCGAGGAATTGCCCGATGTAGAAGTTGTACTTACACGCGCTACCGATATTTATCAGTCACCTCCTACCAAAGCTAATATTGCCAACTTTAATAAAGGCGATCTTTTTATAAGCATACATTGCAACAGTGCCCCCGCAATTAAACATTCTGAAATCAGTGGTTATAAAACAGAAGTCTATTATACAGGCAAAGGCCGCAAAAAGAAAAAACATACCCGAAAAATTCCTGAGTACCGCTATTGGACAACCCCCAATCCTGCAAAAGGAACAGAAACCTATATCTGGGGCGTGCAAAAAACGGGTATGAAAGAAAAGGCAATGCGCGAGAATGAATCTCTTTATCTCGACAGTGCAACAGCCAACTTCGTTAAAGACTTCGACCCCAATTCGCCCGACCGGATGATTCTTTATTCTTTAAAAACACAACAATACTTTAACCGCAGCGCCAACCTTGCTTTATCAGTTGAAGAAGAATTTAAAAAAGTAGGCCGGATAAGTCGCGAGGCTCAACAACGGCAGGTAGGCATTTGGGTGCTTCAGGCAGTTGCGATGCCGAGCATTTTAGTAGAAACAGGTTTTATCAGCAACCCTGCAGAAGAAGCTTATTTAAACAGCGAGGAAGGTCAAACTGAAATTGCCCGTTGTATAACTGAAGCACTTAAACGTTACAAAAGCGGGGTTGAAATTCAAAAGACTTAATAAAGGTTATAACCACCCCTGACTTTGTGCCGCGCACAAAGTCTGTCCCCTCCTTTTCAAGGAGGGGAAATTATTAGAGAGGCTCAAATATTTCCCCGCCTGATAAGGAGGGGACTGGGTGGTTAAACTGCTTGTTTCCACCCTTATTTTAAACACTTAATTTTGCTTTAGCAAAAATTTTGCAACTGTAGAGCTTTTACTACAGATATTTACCAAAAGTTTTTCACATGAAGATTTCTAATGAAACCAAAGTTGGCGCATTAACGGCTTTAGCAATTACACTTTTAATATTAGGATTTAATTTTTTAAAAGGTAAAAGCCTGTTTAAAACAGGCACTTTTGTTTATGGCAAATTCAAAAACACAAAAGGAATAATGACTTCGAACCCCGTTCTTATTAACGGCTTACAGGTAGGTTCGGTGTACGAGTTGCAGGAAACAAGTAAAACTGTTGACACTATAGTTATCGGCATTAAGCTTAATAAAGAATTGAATATTCCCGTAAACTCAATAGCAACCATTCGCGAAAATCCGTTGGGTGCATCCAGCATAGACATTAGTATGGGCGACAGCAAAAAGTACATTAAAAATAATGATACCATCCCCACTATTGATGCACCGGGAATGCTGGGAGAAGTAACCACCAAATTAACTCCCGTTGTAGATCAGATAAAGGTTACCGTTCAAACACTCGACTCTGTATTGCGAAACGTAAACAGCATTTTTGATCCTTTTACAAAAAACAATATGCAGGATGTGGTTGCCAATACCAACCGTTTAACAGCAAGCCTGCTTGTATCTGCTGCTACGTTTCAAAAAATAATGAGCGATCAGAATGGAGCCCTTGTAAAGTCTATGAATAATATAAATTCTTTTACAAATAACCTTGCCGGTAACAACGATAAGATCAACTCAACTTTAGCCAACCTGCAAACCACTACAGGTAATTTATCGCATGCAGATATAAAAGGCACAGTTGCCTCGTTACAGGCAAGTGTTGAGCGACTGAACGCAGCGGTTTCAAAAATGGACAGTAAAGACGGATCAATCGGTTTGTTGCTGAACGACAGGCAGATTTATGATAACCTTGCCAACACCACCCGAAGTTTAAACATTTTAATGGATGATCTTCGGGTTAATCCAAAACGTTATGTAAGTATATCAATTTTCGGAAAGAAAAACACCGGCAACTACTTAACTAAACCTTTGCCTGCCCCTGCGATAAAAGATACCGCTGCACCTGTAACACTTAAAGAGTAAAATGAAGAATATTTATATCCCTTTAAGTTTAGCCATTCTGTTTTTTATAACGGCTTTGTCTTCTTATGCACAGGTAAGTATTGCAGATACTGCAGGCAAAAAGCTCGAAATTATTTCTGCTGACAGGTATCATTTTCAAAAGATAGAAGGAAAAGGAGACTTCAGTTCGGTTGCAGGAAATGTAAAAATTAAACAGGGAAATACTTTTTTCGATTGCGACAGCGCTGTGCTTAACCAAACTGCAAATACTGTGGAAGCATTTGGTAATATTCACATTAATGATAACGATAGTGTTCATACTTATTCGCAATACTTAAAATACATCGGCAAAGAAAAGAAAGCATTCCTGAAAAATAAAGTACGATTAACCGATGGGCGTGCTGTATTAACCACCAACGAACTTGAATATAATACACTCACCAAAATCGGAACTTACTACAAAGGCGGAAAGGTTGTAAATGGCAAAACCGTACTAACAAGCACCGAAGGTTACTATTATGGCCAAACAAGGGATATGTATTTTAAAAAGAAAGTGCTGTTGGTTGACCCTGAATATCGTGTTACTACCGATACACTTTTGTATAACACCTATACTCAAATTTCAAGGTTTACAGTGCCTACAAAAATTGTAACAGGCAAGCGAACTATTAAAACCTCAGAAGGATATTATGACATGCAGAATAAAAAAGCCATGTTTGGTAAAAGGCCGGTAGTGGATGATAAAGATTATACACTCACTGCAGATGATATGGCTTTTGATGAAGCTAATGATTATGGAGAAGCACAGGGAAATGTAGTTTACAAAAACAAGGATACAGCTAATGCCCTTGCCATGTTAGCCAATAATATAAAGATTAACCAAAGAACAGGCGCTGTTCTTGCCACACAAAAACCCTTAATGATCATTAAGCAAAACAGGGATAGCATTTATGTAAGCGCCGATACTTTGTATTCGGGCAAGCTTACTGAACTGGAAAAGACACGCCCCGTTCCGGATATTACTGACACAACATTAACCCGTAAAACCAAAACTAAAAACTCTGCTGACAGCAACAGCAACCGTTTTTTTGAAGCTTACTTCAATGTAAAAATATTTAGCGATAGTTTGCAGGCCGTAGGCGATAGCATGTTCTATAGCTTTCGCGATTCAACTTTCCGTTTATTTAAAAATCCTGTTGTTTGGGCTCAGCAAAACCAGATTATTGGCGACACCATTTACTTATATACACAAAACAAAAAACCCAAACGGTTTTATGTTTTTGAAAATGCTTTGGCAATAAACCAGATAGAAAAAAACATTTATAACCAGGTTAAGGGAAATACGATAAACGGCTACTTTGAGAACGGCAACATAAACTTTTTTAAAGCCAAAGGAAGCGCCGAAAATATTTATTATGCTGCTGACGAAAAAGGTGGCTTCATCGGCGCTAACCGCTCTACCAGCGATGTAATTGATGTTTACTTTGCCGATCGCAAACCAAGCAAAGTTGTGTTGCGAAACAACCTCGAAGGCACTATTACACCTATGAGGCAAATTAATTATACTGAATTTAAAGTTCGTGGCTTTAAATGGCTTGAGGATAGAAGGCCAAAGACGAAGTATGATTTGTTGGGGCAATAAATATAGGTTCTGCTTATTGAGCCTTTCAATAGTTACAAGGAAAAAATAGATGTAAACCCAATTGAAATTCTATTCTGTAAACCATTATTATAATCCTGCACATCAAAAGGATCATCTGCCTGTATATTTAAACCAAACACAGGATTTCTAATTCCGTTTTTTTCATCTTGTCTTGTAAGGAAAAAAATCACTCCGGCATTAGTTTCCGGTTTGTTGATTTTAGTGGCTAAACTTTTTATGTAACCATTAAATCCTAATCGAAGTTTTTTAGCTTCATCCGAGCCTCTTGGATCTGTCTGAGTTAACAAGGTAATGGCTAATGTTAACGGATACGAATCAAACTCTTCGTACTTACCCTCTCTGCCAGTTCTGTTTTTAATTATTTGTCTGGCAGTTGAAGTTGCAGGATCAATAATGGTTTTAATGTCATGTATTTCTACTGACCTTAAATCATCGAAATTACTACTTCTGCTATATCCTGCTTTTGCACTTATAAGCAACTTTCCCGCTAAATCTCCCTTTTGAATCAGGTAATTATAATGGAGAAGAAAACTTAAGGGTTTAAAAGATTGGGATGAAAATTGATTACTGAAAGTTGTATCACTTCTGTAGAGGGTATATTTATTTATATTATAATTGAACTCAACACTCGCCCAATCAATAAAACCGGATTTTATATCTGCACTAAAAATTCTAAGCTTTGTAAGTGCATACGAAAATTTTACTCCCGGTGAAAATTGATTACTATTAAATACTGCTGCATATCCTTCTGTAGGCTTTGCCTTAATTCCGAATTCATGAATCAAGTAATTATTTTCATCCTGATTTTTTGTGGACTTGATATAGTTAAATCCTAAACTTTGGTCTCCCGTATTTAATTTAATCAATGAAACATTATCATCTTTCCTAAACTGGTTTCTTACAATCACATCTCCGTTTTTATCTTCTAATAAAACCTGGCTAAAAGAAGTTGATGAGGTACAAATTAACAGAAGTAGAATAATTATTCTCATGTTATATTTTTAAACCATAAAAGATTTTTGAGCAAAGAAACGATCTTCAACTCTTGAAACTACCTCTCCTGCATGTTTATCATTTATTATTACTTCACAGGTTACTGTTGCTCCGGCAATTCCCTGGCATCCAACAAATACCTCTAAGGATGCATCAGCAATTGAAAAATTTGGAAGTCTTTTAAATTGAAATCCATCTCCTTGTTCCCAATTCCTAACCCGCCTGTTGCGGTCAGTTACATCTTCCAAAAAAATTTCCCGTGCTAATATTGATCCAAATTCTTTTACTCTTAGTTCAAGATTAAACGTTGGCATATTTAATTGTTTTGTGCTTACTCTAATCCGTTTTTGATTTTCCATTTCTTTCTGAATAAGCAGGAAGAAATTCCCTAATAAATACAAGGTTTATTTATTTAAGGAAACTGAAACAAAAATAAGTTGTTTCAATATTTATTGTTTTTTTAACGCTCTAAAACAGTTTCAATGCGATTAATACCAGGAGTAGTAGTTGGTTATTTCAATAAAAAAAAGGTTGCTTTAATCAACCTCTTCTAATCGTTGAATTTACCATTTTAATTTCGCGCTAACGTAAACTCTTCCATTACATTAACTTCTCCATCAAAAATACTCAGTTGTTTATATTTCTTGCCATCTTTTAAATGCACAACATAAAAAGTTATGTTGTTTTCTTTTTTCTCCTGAACTTCGTTTTTGTTATAATTTCTATATTCTCTTTTAACTATTTTTCTCTTTATTCTCAAACTTCTCTGTATATACTCATTGAAAAGGTATACGATCACGGGTAGAACGCTGAAGACCTGCATTATGAAAACGTAAACGCGCATTTACATCATGACTGCAGCCAATGTAAAACTTTACTGTCCTTTAAACTTTTGAGTATGTACACGTAGTAAGACATAAAAAAACCACCTGGTTTTTGACAGGTGGCTGATTTGGTCGGGATGACTGGATTCGAACCAGCGACCCCTAGCACCCCATGCTAGTACGCTACCGGACTGCGCTACATCCCGAAACCGATGCTAAACATTTCGTTTAGCAGTTGGCAAATGTAAAAGCTTTTATAAAAAACAATCTATATTGCACCAAACTTTCTTCTCCCTTCAATGAAGCTTTTACTAAAGCAGGTTACCATTGCTGACAAGCTTTCTCCATATAACGGATTAATAAAAGATGTATTGATTGAGGATGGATTGATTACTGCTGTGGAAAATGTATTAGAAGCAACCGATGCAAAAGTTATTGAAGGTAAAAACATATTTGCCTCACAAGGGTGGGTTGATATTTTCTCGCATTTCAACGACCCCGGTTTTGAGTTTAAAGAAACGCTTGAAACAGGAGCAATCGCCGCCGCCTCAGGTGGCTTTACAAATGTATTCGTTCTGCCTGATACCAACCCGGTCATCTCTAACAAATCTTTGGTTGAATATATTGTTCAGAAGTCAAAAGCTTTACCGGTAAACATCCTACCAGTTGGTTCGATTACAAAAAATGCCGAAGGTAAAGAGCTTGCAGAAATGTATGATATGCATAATGCAGGCGCAGTTGCTTTTAGCGATGGTTTACACCCGGTTCAAACTCCCGGCTTATTTTTAAAGGCTTTACAATATGCAAAAGCTTTTGAAGGTGTATTAATACAATTACCTGCCGACCGCTCAATAGGTACTTTTGGATTGATGAATGAAGGAATAACAAGTACGCGGTTAGGATTGCCCGGCATGCCTGCACTTGCCGAAGAAATAATGATTAGCCGCGATATTGAACTTGCAAAATATACAGGTGGCAAACTTCATATTACCGGAATATCAACAGCTAAAAGTTTAGAGTTGATTACAAAAGCAAAGCAGCAGGGAATTAGCATAACATGCAGTGTTACGCCATACCATTTATTTTTTTGCGATGAAGATCTGCACGGGTACGATACAAACCTAAAGGTTGATCCGCCTTTACGGAGCAGGAACGATATGCTTGCTTTACAAAATGGGGTTGAACAGGGAATGATTGATTGCATTGCTTCACATCATCTCCCTCAAAACTGGGATAATAAAGTTTGCGAATTCGAATATTCAAAGCCAGGCATGATAGGATTGGAGACTTGTTTTTCAATCATCAATACCATCGTGCCCAACCTTAGCACAGAAAGATTAGCAGACCTTTTAAGCAACAATGCAAGAGAAATTTTTTCATTAGATAAACCTTCAATTAATATCAACTCGGCTGCGGATGTTACCTTATTTGAAAGAGATACAGAATATATCTTCAGCCAGGGTCACATTCGAAGCAAATCCGCCAACACTCCTTTTATAAATAAACAATTAAAAGGCAAAGTGATTGGCATCATTAATAAAGACAAACTATATTTGAACAACTAAAATTTTAATTATGGAAACTAACGTTACCACAACTGGCCAAACAAAAGTTACTACTCCTGTTACAAAAGGTCTTATTATTTCTTTAATACTTATTGTATTTAGCCTTGCGTTATATTTTGCCGGGCAGAGCACCAACCAGGGTTTAAGTGCGGTGCAATATATAATTATTATAGGCGGCATAATTTGGGGTTGCATCAATTACGCAAAACAAATGAACAGCAACGTAACATTCGGTAATGTGTTTGCACATGGCTTTAAAATAACTGCTGTAATTACTGCGATTATTATAATATACACTGTTATAGCACTTAAACTTCTCTTTCCCGACATGGTAAATATGATCCTCGATAAAACCAGGGAATCCATGGCACAAAAGAACATGTCCGACGAACAAACGGAAACTGCATTAAGCATGACTAAAAAATTTTTAGTTCCGTTTGCTATCGGCGGTATTTTAGTAATGTTTATGATAGTTGGATGTATTTCATCTTTAATAGGTGCGGCAGTTGCTAAAAAAAATCCGCAAGGCCCGTTTGTACAACAAGGTTAATTTAAGAGAATGGATGTATCAATTGTAGTTCCTTTGCTTAACGAAGAAGAGTCGCTGCCGGAGCTTTACGCCTGGATTAAAAGGGTGGTTGATGCAAACAATCTTAGCTACGAAATTATATTAATTGACGACGGAAGTAGAGATAATAGCTGGCAGGTAATTGAACAATTAATTGCCGCAGACCCGAATATAAGAGCTATAAAATTTCAACGCAATTACGGAAAATCGGCTGCACTTAACGAAGGTTTTAAAGCAGCCAAAGGCGATGTTGTTATTACTATGGATGCCGATATGCAGGACTCGCCTGATGAAATTCCAGAATTAAGGAGAATGATAATTGAAGATGGGTACGATGTAGTAAGCGGCTGGAAGAAGAAGCGATACGATCCGCCTTCCAAAACAATCCCAACAAAATTTTTTAACGGCGTTACCCGCCGCACCAGCGGCATACCGTTGCACGACTTTAACTGCGGCTTAAAAGCCTATAAAAAAAAAGTGGTAAAAAGCATTGAAGTGTATGGCGAAATGCATCGTTACATACCCGTAATTGCAAAATGGGCAGGATTTAAAAAAATTGGTGAAAAGGTAGTTGAACACCGCCCAAGAAAATATGGAACCACCAAGTTTGGATTAGAACGTTTTATACATGGCTTTTTAGATCTTGCCACCATAACTTTTGTAAGCAAGTTCGGTAAAAGGCCTATGCATTTTTTTGGTTTGTATGGCACGCTTTGCTTTCTTATAGGTTTAATCATGATCGTTTACCTTGTAGTGGCAAAGTTTGTCTCCACCGAATTTGCCCTTACCAACCGCCCCTCGTTTTACATTGCTTTAACCACTATGATAATTGGTATGCAGTTGTTTCTTGCCGGTTTTATTGCTGAATTAATTTCACGCAATTCATCCGAACGCAACGCTTATCTGATAGAAAAAAAGGTGGGAATTGTTTAACTTTGAAAAAAAAGATCATGGGCGCAACGATTATAAAAATAAAAATTGATGAAAATACAGGTCTTAAAAAACCACTGTCTTCATTGCAAAAAAAATTGTTGGAAACTCCGGTAATGACAAATAAGGAGTATCAGGAATATAAAAAAATGAACAAGTGGATGGGGAAATGGAAAATATAATTTGTTTGAATTCTTCGACTCTTATAGATCATTATAGGAAGAAAATAAAGGAAAAAACGTTCTTCTACCAGCTTACTAAATCTTACCACGGCTTTGTATTACCTGTAACTGCCCACTTCGAAATTTTAGTTGGAAGTAATGCTAAACAACATTCCTTTTGGAAAAATATATTTGATGATCTGTTGATTATTCCATATCAACCACATATAAACGAAACCGCCTAAATATTTTAAAAGAGTTGAAGATTAAGCGGAAAACGATCGAATACAAAGATTTATTAATAGCTGCTACCTCTTTGCATTATAATTATAGTTTAGCCACAATAAACGAAAAGCACTTTCAAAATATTGAAGGTTTGCACTTAATCACTCCCTCATCATTTAAAATATGAGCAGGATTGTGATTATTGGCCCTGCTCACCCGCTCCGCGGCGGCCTCGCTTCCTTTAATGAAAGACTGGCGAGGCAACTTATAAGCGAGGGAAACGAAGTAATCATTTATACTTTCTCTTTACAATACCCTAAGTTTTTATTTCCCGGCACCACTCAATTTTCAACAGAACCTGCACCAAAAGACATTAATATAAAAGTTTCCATTAATTCCATCAACCCGTTCAACTGGATGATTGTTGGCAACAAACTAAAAAGAGAAAAACCGGATATAATAGTTGTGCGCTACTGGCTTCCTTTTATGGGGCCTTGCTTAGGAACGATTTTAAGAATTGTAAAAGCGAACAAGCATACAAAAATGATATGTATAGCCGATAATATTTGCCCCCACGAAAAAAGGCGCGGTGATATTGCTTTCACCAAATACTTTGTAAAGCCTGTTGATGCTTTCATTACTATGAGTAAAAAAGTAATGCAAGACCTGAAAGAATTTACCAATAAACCAGCCCAGCAAGTTGTTCATCCTTTGTATGATAACTTTGGAGAACCACTGTCTAAAAAAACAGCAAGAGAACATTTGGTATTATCAACAGAGGATAAAATAATTTTATTTTTTGGATTTATAAGAAAGTACAAAGGCCTCGACATTCTATTGCAGGCAATGGCTTTACCACAAATGCAGCAATCGGGAATAAAGCTTTTAATAGCAGGCGAATTTTATGAAGACAGAAAATTATATGATGAGATCATTGCTTCAAAAAATCTTTCACCTCAACTTATTTTAAGAACTGATTTTATACCCGACAGCGAAGTAAGATATTATTTAAGCGCTGCCGATTTTGTTATTCAGCCTTACCGCAATGCTACACAAAGCGGCGTTACCCCCCTCGCCTATCATTTTGAAAAACCTATGCTTGTAACAAACGTTGGCGGTTTGCCCGATCTTGTTCCCGATGGAAAAGTTGGGTTGGTTAGCGAACCAACACCCGATTCAATTGCCAATCATATATTACAGCTTTATCAATTAGGCGAAGACCACTTTTTGCCCCACCTTCGTGAGGAAAAGAAACAGTATAGCTGGAGTAAACTAACAAAGACTATCTTTAATTTAACCCAGTGATAATTTGCGGCTATTCAAAAAACCATGCAATGAAATACCTCCTTACTTTCTGTTTACTCCTAATTTCATGTGTATCCTTTTCACAGGATAAGAACTTATTAAATACACGACAACTTAATTTTTCAATTGGAAGGAGCAAACATGGCACCGGCGATATGAGAGGTTTAATTTTCAACACAGAATATGCAAAAAGCTTTAAAAAAAGATTAAGCTTGATCATGGGAGTAGGTGGAACAATTCATGATGGTGTTCGTCCACTCTATTTTACGGCCCCTGATGGTAAGGAAATAGACGGTTCAGTAAGATATACCACTGCAGGCTTACAGGCTAAAACTCAAATAGGATATAGTCTCTTGAAAACTAATAAGCAGGAATTACAAATAAGGCCAGGTGCTGTATTGAGGTATCAAACATCATCATATTACGACGATGTTACTTTTTTATATCCCGGCGCGGGAACAGGAATTCCATTTCCTGTTGTTGTTTTCAATAACAAAACACCGCAACGAACATTTGCTGTAGGCGGCAATGCCGAAATATTTTATAATTACTCAATAACACCAAAAATTTTAATAGGTGTTTTAGCAGGATTACAAACAGATACAAATGGCGATACTATCACACAACTCTCTCTAAGCATAGGAAGACGGTTTTAAGTAATTACTACAAGAGAAATGTTCTTATAACTTAACCTACTGTCTTTCCATTCCTGCCATAGAATAACCAGTTATTAGAAAAGCGAGCCTTACAACAAGGCTCGCTTTTCTAATTAGGTGAAGACCACTTTTTGCCCCACCTTCGCGAAGAAAAGAAAAAGTATACCTGGAGTAAACTGACAGAAGCGATAAATAGTTTATAAGTTCTTAAATGAAAGTTCACGAGTTCCATTGTTCACAAGTTCCACTGTTAACTAACAAACTGGTAAACTTTGTAAAAATGGTGAGATCCAAAAACTCACCAACTTGTGAACTTGTAAAACTCGTGAACTTGTAAACTAATAACACCACAAAAATGATCTACCGCAGCAGGGCGCCTTTAAGAATTGGATTAGCAGGCGGAGGCACTGATGTAAGTCCGTACAGCGATATATATGGGGGCGCTATATTAAATGCGTCCATTTCTTTATATGCCCATGCCAACATACAGCCCATTGAAGAAAATGCCATCATAATGCAGGCTTTAGACAGACATGAAGAACAACGTTTCGAATGGAACAACCAGCTTCCCATTGATGGCAAACTTGACTTACTCAAAGGCGTTTATAACCGTATTCAAAAAGATTATGGTGTGCCTCTTACCGGCTTTACATTATCCACTTATGTTGATGCGCCTGCCGGCAGCGGTTTAGGCACTTCATCTACATTGGTAGTAGCCATCATTGGCGCATTTGCCGAAATGCTTCGCCTTCCTTTAGGCGAATATGATATTGCACATTATGCTTATGATATTGAAAGAAATGATTTAAAGCTAACCGGTGGAAAACAAGACCAATATGCTGCTACCTTTGGCGGAGTAAATTTCATGGAGTTTTATGAAGGCAATAAAGTGATTGTAAATCCATTACGCATAAGGCAGCAATATTTGAATGAACTTGAAAATAACCTGGTTTTATATTACACCTCAACCAGCCGCGAAAGCGCCGGGATAATTAATGAGCAGGTAAAAAACGTAAACCAGAAAAACGAAAAATCAATTGAAGCAATGCACCAGCTAAAGGAGCAGGCACGCATGATGAAGGAGGCAATACTTAAAGGGCGGTTGCACGAAATTGGTGAGATACTTGATTTTGGTTTTGCACAAAAAAGGAAAATGGCCGATAATATCAGCAATACTGATATTGAAGAAATATACAACGCGGCAAAAAAAGCCGGCGCAACAGGTGGAAAAATAAGCGGCGCCGGAGGTGGCGGCTTTATGACGTTTTATTGCCCGGACAATTGCCGTTATAAAGTAATTGAAGAACTGAAAAAATTTGGCGGACAAAATAAAAATTACCAGTTTACACAGCAGGGATTAAACAGTTGGACGGTATAAGTTGTATAAATTATTAAGCTGCACTTAAAAGAAATAGTATTTATTTGAAATGACTAACATAAAAGAAATCATAACAAGATCAATAGAAGTAAAGCAACAGATTGCTGAGGATGAACATCTGCTTTTGCAAATACAGGTTGCAGTTGAGGTTGTTACTGCCGCTTTTAAAAGCGGTAATAAAGTTTTGTTTTGCGGCAATGGCGGAAGCGCTGCCGATGCCCAACATTTAGCCGCAGAATTTTCGGGAAGGTTTTATAAAGACCGCAAGGCATTACCTGCCGAAGCCTTGCATTGCAATACATCTTATATTACCGCAGTAGCAAACGATTATAGTTATGATGTTATTTATGCGAGGTTGATTGAAGGAACAGGTATTGCAGGTGATGTGCTTGCAGGATTAAGCACTTCGGGTAATTCAGCAAATATTGTAAAAGCATTTGAAGCAGCTCGAAATAAAAAAATAGTTACCATCGGCTTTACCGGTGCAACAGGCGGAACGATGAAAGCATGGAGCGATGTATTATTAAATGTTCCTTCTACCGATACGCCAAGAATCCAGGAAAGCCACATTTTGATAGGGCACATCATTTGTCAGTTAGTAGAAGAAAATCTTTTCCCAATTCAATAATAAATAAATATGGTTATTTGTGAAGCGATCATTCTTGTAGGCGGATTAGGAACAAGGTTGCGTGAGGCAGTTCCTGATATTCCAAAATGTATGGCGCCTGTAAATGGTAAGCCTTTTTTAGGTTATGTAATTGACCATTTGCAATTGCAGGGCATTACTCATTTCATTTTTGCATTAGGCTACAAAGCAGAGTTGATTGAGGAGTTTCTTCAGAAAGAGTATCCTTCTCTTTTTTATAAACCTTCAATTGAAGATGAGCCGTTAGGAACCGGAGGCGCCATAAAAAAAGCATTGAAGATGACCAAAGAAAAATCGGTGCTTATTGCAAACGGAGACACCCTTTTTAAAATTGATGTACCTCTTTTAACAGGCTTTCATACCTTAAGCGGTTCTAATTGTACACTCAGTCTTAAGCCCATGAAAAATTTTGATCGTTTTGGCTTAGTTGAAGTTGATGCAGATAATGTGATTAAAAGTTTTAAGGAGAAACAATGCTACGAATCAGGTCTTATAAACGGTGGGATGTATGCCTTACACACAAACAAATTTTTAGATGAAGACCTGCCCAAAAAGTTCTCATTCGAGAAAGATTACCTGGAGGTTTACTACAAGAAAAGAAGAATGTTCGGACTAATGCAGGATGAATATTTTATTGACATTGGTATTCCCGAAGATTATGAAAGAGCGCAGGAAGAGTTGAAGTAAGATGAGATGACAGATGACAGAAGTTTTGAACTTAGCATTTTTAATTTTCACCACCTCATTTAGTTGCTTATAATAAAATCCTAAAAACTTTTTTGCTGCACATATTCACGATTCATTATAAAACGCAAGGTTTACATTCGTATATTAATCTAAGAATATGCGGCGGTTTATATTGTTTTTTGCAGTGCTGATTTCATTTTCCATGGCATCTTCTGTATCAGCTCAAAGAGTTTCGGCATCATTGCAAATGTTACCTAAAAGCAGTTTTACTACATTGAGGAAAATGGAAGACACGATGAAGAATTATGCCCGCCAAATGATAATGGATCAATCCGCGAGTAAGCGTTTTAGTGCCGATAGTGTTTTCATCCGCATGTTGATTCGTTCTTTAAAAACACCCAATTCTTTTTATTATCCTTTCGACTCGCTTATAACTGTTTCGCGCATTTATGCACCCGATAGCTCATTCAGGATTTTTTCATGGCAGTTTACACGGGATGAGGATCACTTCAGGCAACGGGGTGCCATTCAAATGAAAACTGCAGATGGTTCTTTGCAACTCCATGCCTTATTTGATGCGAGTGAATTTACTACAGCCCCACAGGATTCTGTTCGTACAGCACAAAACTGGATCGGGGCAATTTATTATGGAATTATAATGAAGACCTTTAACGATAAAAAGTATTATACATTATTAGGGTTCGACGATAATAATATGCGAAGCACCAAAAAATGGATTGAAGTGCTCACTTTTAATGAACAGGGCAAACCTGTATTTGGTGGTCCTTATTTTTCAATTCCGGATACAACCAATAAAGCAAAAGCAACATTCCTAACCCCAGCAAGGTTTTGCCTTGAATATAAAAAGGATGGCGTTGCAAGAGTAAATTATGATCCTGATATGGATATGATTATTTTCGCTCATTTAGAAAGCGAAAGTAAGCAACCTGATAAAAGTTATACGTTAGTTCCCGACGGCGATTACCAGGGGTTTAAATGGGACAACGGACATTGGACCTTTATTGACAAAGTATTCAACTTTAAGCTAAAGGATGGCGAGGCTCCCATGCCCGAACCACTTAAAGACGACAATGGAAAAAACAATGAAGAGAAGCTAATGCGGCAGTCAATAAAGAACAAAGGAAACCAGGAAGATGCACCAAAAAAAACGGGCGCAAATAAAAAGAAAGGGAAGGGTTTGTAGTTCTTGGTTTCGTACTTCGTATTTCCTATTTCGTACTTTGTATTTCCTACTTAGTATTTCGTATTTCATACTACATATAACCCAATATCTTCAACATGCTTTGTGCACTTTGTTCCTTGGCATATACCCAATCAACTAAGTTCCCGTTTTTATCATGACCTACAATAATATGTTTGGGGCTTGGAATTAAACAATGCTTAATTCCGCCATATCCGCTGATTTGATCCTGGTAAGCACCGGTATGAAAGAAGCCAACATACAATGGCTCCTCTCCTATCAGCTTAGGGAGAAAAACTTCGTTAATATGCTCTTCACTATCGTAGTAATCGTGGCTGTCGCAGGTTAATCCGCCAAGCACAACACGGTGATATTCTTCATCCCATTTATTAATAGGCAACATCAAAAACTTCTCTCCTATCCCCCAGGTATCGGGCAAAGTAGTTATGAAAGAAGAGTCGATCATATACCAGTTCTCACGATCATTTTGAGCCTTCTGTCCGAGTACGCTGTATATATGAGCCATACTTTCTCCTACCGTATAACTCCCAAATTCGGTAAATATATCCGGCATTGAAACCTTCGCATTCTTGCAGGCTTTTTTAATGTTACCTACAATTTCATTTATCATAAACTGGTAGTCGTAATCGAAGCCCAGCGAATGTTTAATAGGAAAGCCGCCGCCAATATTAATGCTGTCTAACTCGGGACAAATCTTCTTAAGCTGGCAATAAAGATTAATTACTTTGTTCAGTTCACTCCAGTAATAAATATCATCTTTAATGCCTTTATTTAAAAAGATATGCAGCATCTTAAGCTGAAACTTGTTTTCAAAACCTTCAATGTTATCAACATAAAATTCAAGAATGTCTTTTGCTTTTATACCTAAGCGGGATGTATAAAAAGGGAATGAAGGCTCTTCCTCCGCAGCTACGCGAATACCTAACTTAAAGGGAACTTTTACTGACTTACGGTAAGCATCCAGTTCCTCCAGGTTATCCAATATAGGTATCACATTTTTAAAACCTGTGTTTAATAAGTTAGCTATCCTTCGCGTATAATTTTTTTGCTTATAGCCGTTGCAAATAAGGTATGTTTCTTTAGTAATTTTTCTGCGCTGATATAGCTTTTTAAATATCTCGAGGTCGTACGCATACGAGGCTTCGAGGTGTATGCCAAACTTCAACGTTTCCTCTACCACAAAAGAAAAATGAGAGCTTTTTGTGCAGTAACAATAGTTGTATGCGCCTTCGTACTTATGCTTCTTAATAGCATTGGCAAACATTTGCTTAGCCTTGTTAATTTGCATACCAATTTTAGGCAGGTATGTTAGCTTAAGGGGCGTTCCATACTTATCAATTATAGCTTTTAAGTTAAGATTGTTGTATTGCAGGTAATCGTTTTCTAAATGAAATCCTTCCTGTGGAAAGTGGAAGGTTTGCTTCACCAGGTCGGTGTAAGTATTATTCATTGATGTAGTTCCGGTTGTTGTTCTTTGTTAATAGCAATATTGATTATAGAATCAAAAGTAAATATTTGTGAATTATAAAAAACAAAAAAACCGGAAGCTGCGAGCTTCCGGTAATTAAATTTATTTAAGAAGGTTTAAGCTTACTTAACCGATGCAATCAAGGCTTTGAAAGACGTAGGTTCGTTCATTGCAATGTCTGCTAAAACCTTGCGGTTAATGTCTATTCCTTTTACAGCGAGTGCATTAATAAACTGGCTGTATGTTAATCCTTCTTCTCTAACAGCGGCGTTAATACGTGCAATCCATAAAGTACGGTATTCGCGCTTTTTAAGTTTACGACCAACATAGCTGTAGGTCATACCTTTTTCTACAATATTTTTTGCTACAGTATAAACGTTTTTACGTTTACCATAATAACCTTTAGCCTGGTCAAGAATTCCTTTCCGTCTGGCTCTTGATGCTACCGCATTTTTTGAACGTGGCATATTTTACAATTTTGAAGTCCGAAGTACGAGGTACGAAATCCGAAATCTGAAGTACAAAATCCGAAGTGAGAGGTACGAAGTACGAAACCGAACAAGTTTTTTGAATGAGATACTTTTCTTTTCTTCAAGTCCCCCTACCGGGGGATTTAGGGGGCTGTCTTTTATTTCAACCCCAACAACCGCTTAACAAAATGCGTATTAGCGGGTGTTACCATCCCTTTTTTTGCAAGGCTGCGTTTACGCTTTTTTGATTTTTTTGTTAAGATGTGCCGTTTAAAAGCTTTCTGGAAAGTGATCTCTCCCGTACCGGTTACTTTAAACCTTTTTTTTGCGCTTGAGTTTGTTTTTACTTTTGGCATTAAATAATCTTATTTAAGATTACACCCTGCTGGCGTTCCCGAACAGACGGGACTCTTATGGAGCCTTGTGGGTAATGTCTGCTATATAAGCAAGAAGATATTCTTCTGTATTTTACAAAGCGGCTGCAAAGGTAAGGGAAAACACATGAAAAACTGAAGCAAACCGGAAGGAATTGAGATGATGTAAAAAGCTTACTCCTCAAAAAATATCTTCACCGTTTGGTAGAACCATTTGTTTTGCAGAGAAATGCTTTGTTTTTGCATCGCTTCAGAAAAGCCCTGCAAACCAAAAAGGCCTGCAGCATTTCCTTTATTGATAGCTATTTCTAGATAGCCGGATGAATTAAAGAATGCAACCTTTTCGCCTTGCGGTACACAGGCATAAGTGTCGCTAATGGTGTCAATTACCTCGTCTCTTTTAAAAATGATTTTAAAACTGCGTCCGTTTCTTTCGCGGTCAAAATCCGGCTTGGTAATATTTACAATTACATTCTCAAAATTATCTATGTACAATATCTGCCCTTCCATTGTGGTGGGGCTCATTACATATTTAAGACGGAGCTTTTCAACAATCTCAATATTAGTAACTCCTATTGTTTCCATATCCAAACCTTTGGCAATATGCTTATAAGCATTTGCAATAACCTGGGTGCAGGTAAGTGTTGTGGGTCTTTCATTTTGAGGTAGTGGCAAGCCTACAACCCGTTGTGGCGCTCCATCAATTATCATAGTTAATAAACCATTATCGGCACAAGCTATATATTGTTTGTTATGATAGGCAAGCAACATCTGCTTTGGCTTTTCATCGAACATGTTTACCAAAACAATATGAAAGCTATTTGCAGGAAAATGCTTAAAAGCGCTGTCGCAAAAGTAGGCGGCCTGCGGATAATTGAAAGAAGAAAGCTGGTGAGAAATATCAACAATAGTTACCTGCTCATCTGCGCTGTATAACTGACCCTTAACGGCAGCTACGAGGTAGTCCTGCTGACCAATATCTGTAGTTAAGGTAAGTATTGGCATATATGATTCTCAAACTTAGATACAGGCATTTTTTAAATGATAAAACGGTTTGCACGATTCTGTGTTTCCATTTAATCTTTTCATGTGTTGTATTGGATTGTTCTTTTCCATTGGGACTCAATTCAAAGCAAAACGACTATAAATTTCTAAACATTAAAAGTAATTATACTGATTGTTGATAAAATTAAATGTCGTTGTTTTTCTATTCACAATTTCAACTAATCGTTTAAGGGTTGAGAGTCTTTTCGTCTTAGAAGTTACTTTACCAATTTACCATTCTTAAAATAAAACCGCTTAATTAATTTATCTGCCAGCGAGGGAAAAAACTTAGACATAAATAAAGTTTGTCGCCCTATGTTTGTAAGTACTAAAGTTCTTTTCCTGTTTTCAATAGCAACAGCAATATGTTTGGCACATTCTTCTGAAGTCATCATTTTGCTTTCATCCATTGGGCTTTCTCCCTGTGGGCGGGCATCTTTATTTAAAGCAACCTTACGAATGTTCGATGATGTAAAGCCCGGGCAAACCCACATTACATTAACACCTGAATCTAACAGTTCGGTTCTTAAAGCTTCTAAAAAACCCGTCATTGCAAACTTGCTTGCGCTGTAACCTGTTCTTCCAGGCAATCCCCTAAATCCCGCTACCGACGATACGCCTAAAATAGTTCCCTTGTTCTTTATTATCTCGTTCATTGCAAAGCGGGTGCAATAAATGGTTCCCCATAAGTTTATATCAATGAGTGTACGGATAGTTTCAAGTTCAGTTTCTTTAAATAATGCTCTCATCGAAACACCGGCATTATTTATTAAAATGTCAATAGTGCCAAAGGTTTCAATAACCGAATTAATAAAATTTTGGCAGTCGCTTTCTTTACTTACATCTGCAGTAACAATATGCAGTGACCGCGAAGTGTATTTTGTTTGCAGCTCGTAAAACTTACCGTAATGGCGACCACACGTTGCTACCTTTGCACCTTCCTTTAAAAAAATTTCGACTAATGCCTTTCCAATTCCCTCGCTTCCCCCTGTAACTGCCACTACCTTATTTGAGAAATACGGCATAATAATTTTTGAAAGTGTAAAAGTAACAGAGTTGCATCAATATGATGTGAATAAGAATAGACATGCAAAAGGGAATGTATTTTAAAAAATTTGGAGTGAAAGGCGGATGCCTGTATTTTTGCACTCCCAAATTCAAAACAGGTAACAGCCTGAAAATGATTTGAGATGATTTGGTAGCTCAGTTGGTAGAGCAATACACTTTTAATGTATGGGTCCTGGGTTCGAGTCCCAGCCAGATCACTTGGCTAAACCGTTGAAATGTAGTACTGGTAAAGCTTTCAGCGGTTTTTTTATTTCTGTTGCTGACGTTTTAACTGACGGTTTGTGATGAAATGATAAGTATGTAACCAGGGTAAATGAAGGCCTTTAATAACATTTAGACTCTTTAACTACAAAAGAGTAATAATTACAGGTGTATCTGAAAGAAATAGAGTTGCGGCAATATTCTAAAATGTGAAATTAGTAGCTGCTATAAATATTTCCATGTGAACCGATGTCAATAACTTCGATAACTACCTCTTCGTCGTAAACAGTATAAATAATCGGTAATCCCCTGCTCGTAATCTGTAAGTATTTTCTTTGCCTATTATAGCAGCATAACCAGGCAGATAGGGATCTGTTTTTAAAAGATCAATTTTAGCAGAAATTGATTTTGCTATTTTACCTGAAAGCTTTTTTAAATACTTTTCCGGGGTTTTTAGTATAATTACTTTGTACACGGCTATGCTTTTTATCCAATTCTTTTTTCACCTCTTCCCAAGTCCTGCCCGTTTCATTTCTATCACTTATCGCTTGTACTGCCAGTACATCTATAAAATTTTCCAAAGCTTCGCTTACTATAGGGCTTTTCATTAGTTTAGGTACATTCAGCACTAAAGTTTTTAACCGTCCTGAGCTGGGGTCGTTTTTTGTTTGTACACCTGCTATGCGTGCCATAAGAAAAATTTTATAATTACAAATTTAAAATAATAAAGGCAATGAGAATGAAAAAATAGATGCATCTATCCCGTAACCAGTGTTTTTAGGTTGTAAAGCAAAAAGAGGGTTTTTAGAAGATATTTTTGGGACAAGAAAATGGGAACTAATGACAGCTGAAATTAAAATTTTGAATGATATAAAAACATGTTACTTGCGGTGATAGTTGAAATGTCAACAACATCATCACATATACTTGCAAAAGTAGCCTCACTTGTGCCACCTTGTTGATGATACTGTAGATGTAATTGGTTGAATTAAATAGATAGTTTCGCCGGCTGCAAAAGGCAGGTTAAAAATTGTTTATAGAATTTAACAACACAGGTGAAGTTCAACGGGAAAGATGTCAAAATTCACGCTTTATGTACAGGCACAGTGGCTGTAAAGAGAAATTTTGAAACAAAGAAGGGAGTTGGCGTATTAATTAAGCTTAATATCTTGTTAGACCAAAGCTACAGAGAATATTTACCTATATGGGTATGGGTAATCGGACGTTTCAATTGAACCTTTAACTGTTTCACTTTTGTTGACTTTGCAGTCTACTTCTTCAGGAATAGACAAGGCATTAAAAAAAGCCACATTGACTAACATAGCTTTTGAAGGTATAGCTCTTATTATTTGGATTTGCTTAATTATTTGCAACACTTGTGTTTTTGGCATTCTTCACATAGCGTTCAAGCCATTGGTATTGCTCCCATAGTACATGAAGCAAATTCTCTTTACCGCGATATCCATGTGCTTCATAAGGAAGGAAAACCAGGCGAACAGTTCCTCCATTTCCTTTTATTGCATTAAAAAGCCGTTCACTGTTAATAGGATAAGTGCCGGTATTATCATCAGCTTCTCCATGAATTAACAAAATTGGAGTCTTTAGTTTATCAGCATAGCTAAAAGGGCTCATTTCATAATAAAGTTGAGGAGCTTCCCAATAAGTTCTGTCCTCATTTTGAAAACCAAATGGAGTAAGTGTACGGTTATAAGCCCCGCTTCGTGCGATGCCTGCCTTAAAAAGATTGGTATGAGCCAGCAAATTTGCTGTCATAAAAGCGCCATAACTATGTCCGCCTACTGCAACACGGTTGCTGTCTCCTACCCCCATTTCTGCAAGTTTATTGATTGCTGCTTTAGCATTCATATACAATTGATCTACAAAATTGTCATTAGGTTTTTTGCCTGCTTTAGCTACAATTGGCATTTCTGCATTGTCAAGAACCGCATAACCTTGTGTAACATAAAATATGGGTGACCCTGCACTGATCGTAGTGAACCGATTTTGAGAACCTCTTACCTGTGCAGCATCATCAGCAGAATTAAATTCGCGCGGATAAGCCCAAATTACTACAGGCAATGCGCCATCTTTGTCTTTATTATATCCTTTTGGTAAATAAAGATCGCCTGTAAGGTCAACACCATCTGCACGTTTATAAGATACCTTCTGCCTGCTTACGCCAACCATTTGGGGGTAAGGATTGGTGAGAGAAGTGACAGGTTTATCAGCCACCTTTTCTACCAGGTTTTTAATATAGTAATTGGGCACATCTTTTTGAGTTTCCTTTCTTGTAAGTACCACTAATTTCTCGGGGTCAATCACATCAACAACATTCTCGAAACTCCCCTCACTGCTGCGCCAGATAATTTCATTCTTCTTTGTGGTCAGATCATATTTTGACAGGAAAGGAAGGTCGCCTTTAGCTGAAGCGCCTGTTATATTATTTAGGAGAAGCTTTGTGCCATTATCTATAGTAAATATTACATCTCTGCCGTAACTGTTTTTATGGGTAACAGGTATGCCTGGATTGTTGTATGCATCTGTTTGGCTCAGGTCGTATAATTTTTCTATTTTCCCTGTCGTGCTATTAACAAGATCTACTCTTATAGTTTGCTTTGAACGTAATCCTTCATTAACCAGGGCAAGCGTTGAATTGCCCCATTGTGTATTACGATAACGCATAGTTGTTTTAAACAATTCTTTTGGCTGACTGGTAAAGGGTGCAGATAAGGCAAAAACTGCATCATGAAATTCTACGTTCTTTTTTATTAAACCACTATCTAAAGGTTGCGCCCATACAATTGTAGCAGGTTCATCATCGCGCCAGTCAAATCCCCTTGCTACATTTTGCGTATTATCATAACCGCTTGGCGTTCCTTCCGATGATGGAAGGTCAAAGAGCATCTTTACTGTTTTTCCTGAAACATCCGTAATGGCAATGGTAGATGGAAAACCATTTGCCGTTACCAGATATGAAAAAGGCTTATGCAACGTGCGGATGAGTATATACTTCTTATCCGGAGATACTGAAACAGTGTAATAGATACCGGGGTTACCAATTTTAGTTTCCACTCCATTTCTGTTTTGGACTAACTGAGAGGTTGCATAAAATTGAAAGAGTTCTTCATCGTAGGGAGTTTTTATGAGGTCCTGAAAAGTTGGACTGGGAGCAGCTTTGCCAAGATTTTCCTGTACAGTTGGTCCTTTAGGGGTAATGGATTTTTTTGGGGCCAATGCTGCCGGCTGTGTTGCTGCTTTATAAACAACTGTATTATCATCGTACCAATAATAAGGACTTCCCAAAGTACTGTTTACTGCCTGCTTATTTATTTTAGTTGCTTTTTGGGTAGCTATATCTATAATATACAGATCAACCTTGTCTGCTGTATTGTTTAGAAAAGCAATTTTTTTCTCGTTAGTGCTCCATGTTACATTTGTAGCTAATACATTTTGAGGCAAGCCTGAAACATTATACTCTTTAGCAGTACTGATATTCTTCAGCCTGAAATTATTTATATAATTCTGTCGGCTTGGAGAGTAGTTATTGGGATTAAGCCTTAACCCTGCAATCTTTAGCTCCGGCTGCCCCAATTCTTCTACATCAGGGTAAGAGTTTCTTTCGCTAAATAATACCCATTCAGCCTTGCTGTCTATGTTCACCAGTGGCGTAGGCTTTGCTAATAAAAGGTCAACGATGTCTTTAGGAGGTAGTTGATATGTAGAAGCGTTTTGAGCTTGCAAAAAACAAACAGAAGTGATAAAAAAGGCGCTTAGGACTATTCTTTTTGTAAACCTCATGGAAGGTGTTTTTTTAGTAAGGCAAATTTTTAAGGTGGTGAAAGTACGAAAAACAATATTGTATAGAGGTAATTATTACCTCATTCCCCTATTTTTGCAATATTGAAAATAAAAAAAACATATTTAATATTTTTTTAATTATGCCCATTGTTTTCTAACCTTTTTTAATTTTAAACGCCTTTTTATTATGAGAAAGTTTTTACTATTTATTATTATGGCCTTGTCAATAAGCCATGGCTTTTCACAAAATTCCGTACTAACGGGAACCGTAACAGATAATAGCGGCAACCCTTTAGTTGGGGCAACTATTGCTGTTGTTGGAGGGAGAGGAAATTCTACAACTGATGCTTCAGGCACATTTAGCATTAGCCTTCCTGCCGGCGCTAAACAACTCGAAGTGAGTTATGTAGGCTACAGTAAGCAAACGATTTCCATAGGAAATCAGAGGAATATAGCGGTTAAATTAACATCCTCAGACGCAGGTTTATCTGAAGTAGTGGTTGTAGCATATGGCACCGTTAAAAAGGAAGCATTAACGGGTTCTGTAGGGCAGATTAAAGCCTCCGATATAGCCAAAAGGCCAATAGGAAACATAACCAGTGCAATTGAAGGTGCTGTTCCCGGAGTTATTACTTCTACCACAAGTGGCCAGCCTGGTGCAGGCCTTTCTATTAGGGTAAGAGGATTTGGATCTATTAATGCTACCTCTGAACCATTATTCGTTGTAGACGGTGTACCTTATGTAGGCAACACCTCAAATATAAATCCTGACGATGTTGAAAGTATCACTGTTCTTAAAGATGCGGCTTCAAGCGCTTTATATGGTTCAAGGGCAGCAAATGGGGTAGTAATCATTACTTCAAAAAAAGGCTCGAAAGGACGTAACAATATTTCTGTGAATGTTAAGCAGGGTTTTGCACAACGTGGCTTGGCCGAATATGAGAGGTTGAATGCACAGCAATATTACCCGATTATGTGGGAGGCTTATCGCAACTCTCTCGTTTATCCCGCTTCAGGAACAGGCATTAGTCTCGATTCGGCTAATCGGGTAGCATCGGGTTTAACAAGCAGGACCGGCATAAAAGGCCTTTTGTCATATAATCCGTTTAATGTAGCTGATAACACTATTGTAGGTACTGATGGAACGCTAAATTCAAACGCTCAATTGCTTTATCCTGATGACCTCGATTGGACTAAGGATCTTTTAAGAAATGGCCCCCGCAAAGACTATTCAGTTAATTTTAATGGCGGCAGTGAAAAATCAGATTATTTCTTATCACTTGGGCATGTAAATGAAGCTGGTTATACCCTTAAAACGGATTATAAAAGATATTCGGCGCGTTTAAACGTAAATATACAAGCTAAGACCTGGCTTAAAACCGGTTTGAATATTTCGGGTAATTACTCTCTATCCAATATAGCAAACGATGCCAGTAGTACCACCTTTGTTAATCCATTTTTCTTTACCCGTAATATTGGTCCGATCTATCCTGTTTATGCTCATAATATGACTACGGGAGAATATTTATTAGACTCGGTTACGGGGCAAAAGTTTTGGGATCTTGGAAATATGGGAGGTAAATTAGGGGTGCCTAACAGGCCAAGTGGTGGATTTGCAGGAAGGCAGACTTTGGCAGAAACTTCGCTTAACGATAACTTATTTAGAAGAAGTGTGGTAAGTGCAAGGAATTATGTGGACATAACTTTTCTGAAAGATTTTAAGTTTACCAACAATGTTTCAGTTGATGTGCAAAACCAAAATAACAGTACTTATCAAAATACATTAGTAGGTGACGGAGCGCCAGGCGGCCGTGCATCAAAAAGGGCATTAAGCAGTACAGGCTTAACGTTAAACCAGTTGCTTAATTATGGTAAACAATTTGGAGATCACAGGTTCGAGGTTTTAACTGGTCATGAAACTTATAATGATTATGAAACAGATCAGTACGGATTTAAACAAGGGCAAACATCACCGGGAAATACGGAATTGGATAATTTTACTACCGTAAATTCTGTTACTTCTCAAGTAGATAAATATCACATTGAAAGTTATTTTTCAAGACTGAACTATGACTACAAGAATAAATATTTTCTGTCCGGAAGTATTCGTACCGATGGTAACTCAAAATTTTCTCCTGAATCCAGATGGGGAACCTTTTGGTCGGTAGGTGCGGGATGGAGACTGGATAAAGAAGAATTTTTTGAAAATATTTCAGTAATTAACCTCCTTAAATTTAGAAGTTCTTATGGTGTGGTTGGCGTAGCTGATGGCATTGGCTTTTATGCTTTTAGGGGATTGTATAATTTCTCAAATAATGCTAACGAGCCAGGAATTGTACAAAGTCAGACACAAGCCTTAAACAACAATAGCCTGACCTGGGAAACAAACAAACAATTTGATATAGGCGTTGACTTCGGCTTATTAAAAAACAGGATAAGCGGTTCTGTTGAGTATTATAATAGGGTATCAAGCGACCTGTTGTTCGATGTGCCACAGGCACTATCAAGTGGTGTTTTAACTGTTACACAAAATACAGCAACGATGTACAACCGTGGTATTGAACTGCAATTAAGCGCCGATATTATAAGAAGTAAAAATTTTATCTGGAATACAGGTGTGAATGTTTCAACTGTAAAAAATAAAATCACAAAGATGCCGGATGCTGTTCCAACGTTTGTAACGGGAACAAAACAATATGCTGTTGGACATTCTATTTTTGATTATTGGCTTCGTGGTTATTATGGAGTAGATCCTTCAGACGGAGCGGCATTATATGTGTCGGCCAACACTGCCACTGCATCAGGCAAAAGAATAATTACTAATAAGGATGGACTTTCAGATACAGTAACCACTTTGGCAAGTAATGGTAAGTTCGATTACCAGGGTTCAGCTATTCCGAACCTTTACGGAAGTTTTACCCAATCTTTTACCTGGAAACAATTAACCCTAAGTGCATTATTTACTTTCCAGGTTGGTGGTAAAACATTTGATGCCACTTACCAGGGGTTAATGTCATCAGGAACTTATGGAGGCGCTTTAAGTACTGATATTTTAAAAAGGTGGCAGCAGCCTGGTGATATTACAAATGTTCCGCGTTTGGATGCAGGCAGAACAACGGATTTCAATGCTACTTCATCAAGATGGTTAGTAGATGCATCTTACATAAACATTCGGTCGGTAAACTTATCCTATACACTGCCTAAATTTATCGTTTCAAAATTGCAAATCAATTCAGGGCAGTTTTTTGTATCGGCAGAAAATGCAGCCTTTTTCTCTAAACGAAAAGGATTGAATAACCAGCAGGCTTTTTCGGGTGTTACATTCAACGCATATCCACCTGCCAGAATAATTACCGCAGGTCTAACACTTAACCTATAAAAACATATCGCAATGGAATTTTCTAAATATCAATTAATACCTTTCTCATTAATCATCCTCTTTTTTGCAGCGTGCAAGAAAGAATATCTTGAAACCTTTCCAACAACAGCAGTAGCCGCTTCAAATGCGGTAGCTACAACAGTTAATGGCTATGCAGCCCTAAATGGCATTCACCGCATAATGTACACCCAGTATGATCAGCAGGGTGAAGCTGGTGAAGGGTCAAACAATATATTCAGGGATCTTATGGGTGAGGATATTGTATATCCGCTTGCAAACGGAAGCACCGGCCTTATAGGATGGGTACAATGGGTTAATCATCGTAATGTAAATGCTGCAGATCTCAGGTATGTGTACCGGTTTTATTATCGTATTATTTCAAATGCAAACGTCTTAATTGCTGGTATTGATGGCGCAACCGGACCTGATGCAGATAAAAAGATAATTAAAGGACAGGCCCTTGCTTACAGAGGGTGGGCGCATTTTCAACTTGTACAGTTATGGGGCAAAAGATATGATGCCACTACAAAACCTAATACACAGCTTGGCGTTCCATTGTTATTGACAAACACTTTAGAAGGCCAGCCACGCGCTGCTGTGGAAGATGTGTACACGCAGGTTAACAAAGACCTGGATGAAGCAATTGTTCTTTTAGAGGGATATACACGCGCTGGGTCTGCAGCCAAATCTAACTTTAATGTAAATGTGGTAAAGGGAATTAAGGCCCGTGTAGCCCTGACACAACAAGACTGGGAAACAGCAGCAACCAATGCAATTGCTGCAAGAGCGGGATATGCTTTAATGTCAAATGCAGATTATCAAACCGGGTTTAATAATATAACTAACCAGGAATGGATATGGGGCAGTCGCCAGATAGATGACCATAATACTTTTTTTTATTCTTATTTCGCCTATATCTCTGCTAATTTTAATTCAACCGTAATACGTACACAACCACGGGCTATTAATGCCACACTTTGGGAGCAAATTCCTGCAACAGATGTTCGTAAGCTTATGTGGGATAAAACCGGCGCTTCTGTACCTGTTCCTCCCGGAGGGGCGAAAGTAGCTTATCAGAATAAAAAGTTTCTTTCAGAAAGCTCAAGTATTAGTGTGGGAGATGTGCCTTATATGCGTTCTGCAGAAATGTACCTGATTGAAGCGGAGGCAAGAGCACGTCAGGGACAAACTGCTTTAGCTCAGGCTGCTTTGTTTACCCTGGTTAAAAACAGAAATCCGAGTTATGTTTTATCAACCAATACCGGGCAGGCACTACTGGATGAAATATCTTTCAACAGAAGGATAGAGTTATGGGGCGAAGGCTTCAGATTTACGGATATGAAGCGTTTAAACCTGCCTATGTCAAGAGCCGGTATTCCTAATCATGTTTTAGCTTTAATCCAGGTAGTTACAATACCTGCCGGCGATAAAATGTGGGAATGGTTGTTTCCGCAGGATGAGATAAATGCAAATGCTCTTATTGTACAAAATCCGCTTTAACAGATATATAAAATAAAAAGGAGGTTGTTCCATAAAGTTCAGCCTCCTTTTTATATTTTTAAAAATTACAAAATATGATCGTGATGAAAAAAATATTCTGGTTGGTATTAGTGGCAAGTCCCCTAATCACTTTTGCACAAAATAAAAAGCCATTGGATCATTCCGTGTATGACTCATGGGAAAGCATCGGTGAAAGAATAATCAGTAATAATGGCGCTTATGTTGCTTATACCGTTAACCCGCAGGAAGGAGATGGCAAACTCGTCATCCAAAAAGCAACAGGAGAAATGATCGCAGAAGTAAGCCGTGGTTATAGCGCTGCTGTTTCAGCAGATAACAGCGCTGTCATTTTTAAAATAAGACCCTGGTTTCAGGAAACACACCAGGCAAAAATTCAAAAGAAGAAGCCCGAAGAGCTTCCTAAAGATAGCCTTGGCATTTATCCCTTTAAAACAGGGAAGCTGCAAAAATATGCAAGAGTAAGAAGTTACGAATTGCCTGAGAAAGGAGAGAACCTGCTGGCTATACGGTTTGAAACACCTGAAAAGAAGAAAGGTAAAACTGATAGCACAGTTGCAAGTAACAGTACCTCTCCAACTAAAGTTGCAACACCTGCAAACGTACCTACAGCCACGCCGGTAGATGAAATCAAAAAAACTGAAGAGGGCAAGGACGAAGGTGGCGACCTGGTTTTAAAAAACCTTGTGACAGGCAAAGAAAAAACTTTTAAAAGTGTGCTTGAATACAGTTTAAGCAAAACAGGAAAAAAATTATTGTTTGAAACGAGAGGTCCTAAGAAAGACAGCCTGACTAAAGCAACAGTGCAGCTATATGACCTGGCAAGCGATAAAACAAAAATCCTGATGCAAGGTGTAAACGAGGCAAAAAATTTTATTTTCGATGAAGATGGAAAACAATTGGCGTTTGTTGCTGAAAGAGACAGCAGTACAAAAGCTTTACAAAAATTTTACAAGCTCTATTATTATAAAGGTGAAACCGACAGCGCTCTTTTATTAGCAGACCGTTTAACCTCCGGTGTACCAAAAAGCTGGACGATCAGCGAATTTGCTAAAATAGAATTTAGCAAAACAGGTAAACGTTTATTATTTGGCACAACTCCCATTCTTCCTCCGAAAGATACTTCTGTACCTGAAGTTGATAGGGTAAATGTTGACATCTGGTCTTACAAAGATGACTTTTTGCAACCCCAGCAATTAAAGACCCGTGACAGGGACGAGAAAAGAAGTTTTCTTGCAACCTATGACTGGGAAAAACAGAAAGTGGTTCAATTGGCAGATGAGTGGATCAACCCTGTTTTCTCTACCTCAGAGGGTGATGGAGCATATTTTTACGGGGTTTCTGATTCAGGTATGAGAGTTGCCGGGCAATGGCAGGGATTTACTTTTAAAAAATTGTATGCAATAAACCCTGCTAACGGAAAGGCCACTACCATAGTCTCAAACTTTAAAGGAACTCAATACCCTTCTTATACCGGTAAGTATTTGTTGATGTATGATGAGAAAGCCCGGCAGTATTCAGTGTATAATTCGCTTACGGCAAAGAGATATGTAGTATCAACGCAAATCAAGTATCCCTTGTATGATGAAGAAAATGATGTTCCCGACGATCCCAACGCTTATGGTATTATGGGATGGCAAAAGAATGATGAATATGTGTATGTTTACGACAGATATTCGATATGGAAAGTGGATCCGGAAAACAAAAAGGTCCCGTCCTTGCTTACTCCATCAAGAGAAGTGTCTCCCAAAATTTCTTATCGCTATATAAATATTACCCGCGAAGAAGAAGTCCCCAGGCAAAGACAAGTACAGCAGCAGGAAAGCATAGATCCTTCAAAGGATATGTATTTTAAGGCCTTTAATGAAACATCGAAGCGGACAGCTATAGCCAGGATAAATAAAGATTGGGTTAATAAATCAGAAATAATTGCTGCATCGGATTCTCTTTCAATTAATTATTTCGCTAAGGCTGATAGTGCAGATGCTTATATATATACTATGGAGAGTTTTAAACATTCTCCTGATTTATATAGTACTTCCACCACAATTAACCTGGCAAAAAATACAGACCAAAAAGCAATCGCGGGATGGCATACCGGAGATTTAACCGGAATAAAATTATTCACCCTGAATAGCCAACAGAATAATTACCTCTGGGGAAATGCAGAATTATTTAAATGGACTGCTTATACAGGTAAGTTAACAGAAGGCGTTCTTTACAAACCGGAAAATTTTGACCCAAATAAGAAGTATCCCATGATTGTTTATTTCTATGAGAGAAACAACAATACACTATACACTTACCAGGCTCCCGCACCTACACCAAGCCGTTTAAACATTCCTTTTTTTGTAAGTCGCGGATATGTTGTATTTGTACCTGACATCTGGTATAAAACAGGTCATCCGGGGCAAAGCGCCTATGATTACATTGTAAGCGGTACAAGGGCTGTTATTAAAAAAGGATTTATTGACAGTACAAAACTGGGGCTGCAGGGTCAAAGTTGGGGAGGATACCAAATCGCTTATCTAATTACCAGGACAAATCTGTTTGCTGCTGCATGGGCAGGTGCACCTGTTGCTAACATGACGAGTGCTTATGGAGGCATTAGGTGGGGAACCGGTCTTACCAGGCAGTTCCAGTACGAAAAGACACAAAGCCGCATTGGAGCAACCCTTTGGGAAAAGCCGCAGCTTTATATAGAAAACAGTCCCTTGTTCCATTTGCCCAAAGTCAAAACGCCTTTGGTTATTATGTCTAACGATGCAGATGATGCCGTTCCCTGGTACCAGGGCATTGAGCTATTTACGGCTATGCGTCGTTTAGACAAACGGGTATGGTTGCTTAACTATAATAATGAAGCGCACAATCTTGTTGAAAGAAAAAACCGAAAGGATATATCAATAAGAGAGCAACAGTTTTTTGACTGGATGCTGAAAGGTGAAAAGCCTGCAGCCTGGTTAGCAGAAGGTGTACCAGCGGTAATGAAAGGCAGAACCCTGGGCTTATAATTAGGATGTGCAGGTATTGAATATGTGTTAATGCTCGTAAACAAAAAGAGCTTATAGATTTTTCTACTTATGAATATCAGAATGACACGAAATTTAAAAATAATATTATCCGTATTATTGATCAATGTTACGTCACTTGCAATTGGGCAGGAGGCGAGCGATACTTCGGCGGAAAATAAGACATTCCCGGTAGATCAGCAATATATTAAAGCCATTAGTGAACTTGCTAAAAAACCGGTGATGTTGAGTGCTTTTAAAAATATTATGCTGTTAGAACCTGAAACACACCAGAACCTCATAACGCTTACCGAAATACCTGCTCCTCCTTTTAAAGAGCAAAAAAGATCTGCAAAGTTTATGGAAATGATAAAAGCAATCGGAGCAGATTCGGTATGGATGGATGCAGCAGGAAATGTGATCGCTTTTAAAAAGGGAAAATCAGGCAAGAAAAAAGTAGTGCTTGAAGGACATTTGGATACAGTTTTCCCTGAGGGAACAGATGTAACAGTAAAACACAAAGGTGATACATTAATGGCACCAGGTGTTGGCGACGATACACGCGGATTAGCTGTATTGCTTGCAGTAATGAAATCAATGAAACAGGCAAGTGTAAAAACGGATGGAGACATATATTTTGTAGGTGCGGTTGGTGAGGAAGGCCTGGGCGATTTAAGGGGCGTAAAACAATTGTTTAAACCGGGTGGACTAAAGATCGACTCATACATTGCAATAGACAGCCTTGTATGGTTCGAGAGCAGCTAACGGTGCCATTATCATTACTACAAAATCAGGTAAAAAACAAAGTAGAAAAGGTACAGAGATCACCTATAGTAAAGTTCATTTTAAACCTGGGTGACGGTCGCCGGATTGTAACCTTCTTTAATAATGTTTGTGATGAATCGCGTGGAGAGCCAGGTGATTGCAGGGTTGGGGTACGTTTTAAAAATCAATAAAAAATGCAGGTAAATATTTAGTTTACCTAAATAAATAAATCTTATATGGATCATTCAACATCCATATCCTGATTATTGAAAAGTATGAAAAATGTTTTTTTTAGTTGTATAAATTTTAAAGAGCTATGAATTGTAGTAGAACAAATGCCGGTGCTATTAAGCAGTATTGTAATAAGAGGACATCTGCATATTTTTTATTTGTTGTTGTTTTTTTATTTGTTCTTTTCTCCGATGGGGGGGATGTGACAGCGCAGGGTACGGCTGTAAAAGCAGCACCAATTAGTAAAATAAATGCAGGTGTGGCAGCAGAGACAAATGCGGCCGTAATGAAGTCAATGCAATGGCGTTTAATCGGACCTTTTCGCGGAGGCCGTTCTGTAGCAGTTGCTGGTCATCCAACCGATAAGATGACTTTTTATATGGGTACCACTGGTGGTGGCGTTTGGAAAAC
>JAABUN010000749.1_pt1 | contig 80946 bp, 69 predicted proteins | sample 5559311 | NCBI WGS metagenome assembly JAABUN01 (sample SAMN10711877, study PRJNA513370) | rock metagenome | isolation source: Antarctica rocks | place: Antarctica: Victoria Land, Siegfried Peak sud | reverse complement strand
TGCCACCGCGAACGGGCAACAACGTTGTCGGCTTCACGGTAGAGGCGGCATAACTCCTCGGTCGTGTGGTGCGGCTCCAGCCGCAATCGCTTGCTCATATCCGGTAGTCTACACCCGGATTCGGTATAACTGGATCGAGCAGTGCGCGTTTTCGGGGCGGGATGGGCTTCAGCCTGTTGTCCGGGGATGACGGGCTGAGAGCACTGCCCCACCAGTACCCGATTCAGTCGTTAACCTTCATCAGCCCGCCGCATTGATTGAATCAGTCAATGCGGCGGGTTGAGAGCACCACCCTCCATGCATACCACAACCGCGTTGCACGCCGCTCTACCGCGTCGCCCTACGACTGCGGCGGCTCGGCTTCCTTGCCGCGTGCGACACGGCGCGACATGTTGTGCATCCGCTTGCGCTGCACGGGGGACGAACCGCCCTGCATCTCGTCCGCCTCCGCGAGAAGGGCGTCGGACATCGGGGCCGCCATCGCGGGTGCGTACGCCGCGATACCTGCGGCGGCGCGGCGCATCCCCCGCGCCGCGCCCGCGTAGTCGCCCGTTTTCTCGGCGCGGTAGGCTTCCCAACGGGCATTCGCCGCCTCCTGCGCCGCCACCGCCGTGAGGACTGCGGGGTCGGGCGTGCCGGGATCGTTCGCCGCCGCCCACGGCAGCGTGGCGGCGGTCATGCCGCCGGGTGCGGGCAGCGTCCATGTCGCGGTGGCGGTGTGGGCGCAATCGGTGCCGACATCCATACGCGGCAGGGTGACACGGAACACGAGATCGCGGCTCTCCTCCGCGCTCACGAAGCCGACCGGCACCATCACATGCCCCGCCGCCGCCTTGCTCTCGATGTTCGGGTTGAGCAGCTTCACGGCGGCACCCTGCGGGAAGTTGATCGTGACGCTCACGCCCTCCGCGACCACGGACAGCAGTTCCGCGAGTTCGGCCTGAAAGGTGGGGTGGATGCCCTCCTTGTTCGGGATGAAGTAGTCGTTGCCGCCGCCCGCCTCCGCCATCGCCGCGAGCAACTGCTCGTCGTAGTCGGTGCCGACGCCGAAGGTGCTCGTGACGACGCCGAGCGAGGCCGTCCCCTTCGCCAGCGACGAGAGCGGCCCCGTCTCGGTGATGCCCACGTTCGCCAAGCCGTCGGTGAGTAGCAGCACGCGGTGCAACGCCCCCGGCATTCTGCCGATGCGGGCCGCGACCTGCTGCACCCCCGCCCGCCAGCCGCCTTCGAGGTTCGTGCTGCCGCCCGTCTGCACGGCGGCGAGGGCCATGCTCAGGGTGGGCAGGGCGTCGGGCGTCACGGGCATGGAGGGGATGAGCACATCAACGGTGTCGTCGTAGACCACCACGGCGACGCGGTCGCGGGCGTCGAGTTGATGGACGAGGTGCAGGGCGGCGTTCTTGACGAGTGCCAGTTTGTCGCCGCTCATCGAGCCGGAGCGGTCGAGCACGAGGGCGAGATTGAGCGGGCGGCGGGCGGTCTCTTGCGGCTTCGCGCCGCCCGTCACGGTGGCGATCACGTACGTGTCGCCCCCGGCGGTCGGGGCGTGCGGCGTGACGGGGCGCAGCATGAGGGAAACAGGGTCGGCGGCGGGGACAGGGGCGGGTTCCGGGAACGGGATGCGCATCGGGCGTTCACTCCTTGCGAAAGATTGTATCCACCATCGGCTTCACCGAAGGGGTGATACGGGAGTGACGCCCGAAAGCGGAAATGCGTTCCGCGCCGCCGTGCAACTACGCCCCGGCGGGGTCGCGGAACCGCCACGCGACTTCCATCTCGCTCACGGTCTCGCCGGGTGTGGAAAGCCACGTCTCGCGGGGCGCGTCCACGGGGGTGTAGCCGTTCCGCTCGATCCAGTCGTGTACGGCGTCGTAGCCTTTCAGGATCGCCGGGAACGCGCACTCGTCGCCATGCAGCGTGACGTACGCGAGCCGCCCACCGGGCAACTCCTTCGCCGCGACATCGCCCGTCGGGGTGATCGCGCTCGCCACGGGCAGGCAGACCTCGATTGGCCCGTTGTCGGTCTCGTTGATCGGGCCGTGGTAGAGACCGAGCGGTGCACCCGCGACGGTGCCGCCCCCCGTTCTGACCGCACCTTGTAGGGTCCGCACGCTCTCGCGGATGTAGCTGTCGAGTGCGCCCACCGTGAGGCGGCGGCTGACGCTCACCACGGGTTGCGCGGGGACATGACGGACAAGGACTTCGTGGGACATGGCAATTTCCTCCTTCCGCAGTGCGGAGATAAGAGCCGGAACGACGTACCGCGCCCGCGCCGCCTGCGCCTCGACCGTTCGGAGATGGTCGCATAGCACCCCTTCCGCCGTCTCCGGCGACTCCGCCAGTACCCGCCGCACCGCCGCGAGGGGCAACGCGATCCCCCGCATGGCGCGGATCAGGCGGGCCTCGCGCAACTGATCGGTGCGGTAGTAGCGGTAGCCGGAGTCGGGGTCGGTGTGTGCGGGCGCGAACAGACCGAGCTGGTCGTAGAGGCGCAACGCCTTCACCGAGAGCCGCGAACGGCGGGCAAAGTCTCCGATTGGCATCAGGCGCGGTTCCGAACTCTTCATGGGAGGAGCATACGCCCTCCCCAAAGGGGAGAGTCAAGGGGTTTTCGGGGCGAACGAGCGAGCGAAAACAGGTGGGGGGCCGATGACCCTGAGAACCGGGTCAGGGAGTGCGCGTTTTCGGGGTGGGATGGTACTCTCGGCCCGTCGTCCGGGGATGACGGGCTGAGTGCACTATCCTCCACCTACCCCGTGATGCCGTATGCCGCACCGCGCCGTGACCCGCGCTACGCAGAAGCGACCGGCGCAGCGACGCGACGGCCCACACCGAACCGCTGGTGGCGCATCGCCCCCGCGACGATGTGCGCCGCGACCACGGGGACATCGCCCGCTTCCTCGATCACGAGCACGTCCGCTCGCAGCCCCGGCGCGAGGCTACCCCGGTCGGTGAGGCCCGCGACCGTCGCCGGGTTCGCGCCCGTCATCGCCACCGCATCGGGGAGCGAAACGATGCCCGCCCGCGCCCACCGCCACGCGGCGTAGAGGATACTCGGCGCGTGGTAATCCGCGATCAGGATGTCCACGAGGCCCAGTTGGGCAAGTTCGGTGGCACTCGCGTTGCCCGTCAGCGAGCCGCCGCGCACGGCGTTCGGTGCGCCTATCGAGACGTGCATCCCCAGTTCGCGGGCGCGGCGGGCTGCCTCCACCGTGATGGGGAACTCCGCCATCCGGCACCCCAGACGGTGCATGATCTCGACCTTCTCCGGGCTGTCGTCGTCGTGCGAGGCGAGGATGAAGTCTCGCGTGCGGGCCTCGTGCGCGAGGCGAACGTACGTCTCCTCGACGACATGCTCGGTCTCGGCCTTGTGCTGTATCCGCGTGTTGTGGTACTCCCACAGGTCGGCGTCGGTCTGCTTGTCCGGCGGCAGGTAGGGGCGCATCTGCTTGAGGAATAGCTCGACGTTGCGGTACTGCCCCTGCCCCGGCACATGGTCGTTGATCGTCACGAGGCGCACGGGGGCGTCCTCGATGCAGGTCAGGATGGCGTCGAGCGATCCGGGCTGGCGCACGTCGCAGCGGAAGCAGACGAAGTGATCGAGCGTGCCGCCGCCCGCCTCGGTGAAGGCGCGAACGGCGTGGCTCATCGTGATCGCGTCGTCGAGGCTGCGTTGCTTCGCGGCGAGGGTGAGGAACGAGAGGGCGTGGAATTGCGTCGTGATGCCCGCCGCCGCGAGTTGCGCATCGTAGGTGCGCAGGGCGAAATCGGCGGGGAAGTTCGTGTTCGGGCGGGGGTTGAACGCCTTCTCCAGCCCGTCGTTGTGCAGGCAGATCACGCCGGGGATGATGTACCGCCCGCCCACATCCAGCACCTGCTCGTCCCCGGAAAGGCTTGTGGGATACGTCGCGTCCGTCACTTCGACGATCCGTTCCCCCTCGATCACCACGCTCCCGCCCGCGATCACGCCATCCGGTGTCACCACAGTGCCGTTCGTGAGAATGAGCCGCATCGCGTCAGTCCGCATGTGTGTTCCTTCCAAAATGCACCTCTCCTCCCCGCCCCCCTCCCTCATAAGGGAGGGGGTGACTCGTCGCAACATCACGGCGTTCCGCGAATATCTCGATCCTGCCATATGTCACCCCCTCCCTATGGGGAGACGGGTGCGGGTGTCCTCCGGGCGGCAGGGGCGGTAGGGGGTGGGTTCCCCGCGTTCTACGCCACGCTCCGGGCGTAGTCGGCACCGCTCTCGACGCGCCGCACGGCCCCGCCCGCCATCGTCACCACCGTATCTGCGAGGTCGGCGACCACGGCGGGGTCGTGGAAGATGCCGAGCATCGTCGCCCCCGCCGCCCGTGCCTCGCGCAAGAGTTCCGCCACCACGCGCAGGTTCGCGCTGTCCAGCGCACTTGTCGGCTCGTCCAAAAGCAGCAGATCGGCGCGGGCGATCAGGGCGCGGGCGATGTTCACGCGCTGCTGCTCGCCGCCGCTGAACAGCGCGGGGTAGGCGTCGAACAGGTCACGCGGCACATTCAGCCGCGCCAGCATCGCCGCCGCCTCGGCCCGCGCCTCCCGCACATCGGTACCGCGCTCCACGAGCGAGCGGGCCACGAGATCGAGCGCGGCGACACGCGGCGGCGGCTTGAGGAACTGCGACACGTAGCCGATCTCCCGCTGCCGCAGTGCCAGTATCGCATGGTCGTCCGCCGTCACGAGGTCAACAACCCCGCCCCGCCCCGCGAACAGTATCCCCCCCGCCGTCGGCAGGTAGGTGCGGTAGATGCACTTGAGCAGGCTCGACTTGCCGCTGCCGCTCGCCCCGACGATGGCGGTCAGCCCGCCACGCGGCACCGCGAACGACACATCCGCGAACGCCGGTACGCGCTTGCCGCCGAGCACATGCAGCGTGAATTCCTTCGTCAGCCCCTCGATCCGCACCATATCGTCGCTCATAACACCTCCCGGAATCGAACCGCCAAGACGGCAAGACGCCAAGGGAACACGAAGGAAACCATTTTTCTGCTCTTTCCTTCTTGGCGTCTTGGCGGTTCAACCACCTTTCCGTTTCAGTTGACCGAACTGACGAGCAGTTGCGTGTACGGGTGCTGCGGGTCTTCCAGTATCTGGTCGGTGAGGCCCGCTTCCACGATGCGCCCGTGCTTCATCACGACCGTGCGGCCCGCCAGAAGGCGAATGACGCCGAGGTCGTGCGAGACGACGATCATCGCCAGTCCGCTCGCCCGCTGAATCTCGCGCACGAGGTCCACCACCCCCGCCTGTACGCTCGTGTCCAGCCCCGTGGTCATCTCGTCGAGCAGCAGCAGGCGCGGCTCGTTGGCGAGGGCTTTGGCGATCTGCACGCGCTGCCGCATCCCGCCCGAAAACGCGGCGGGCAGGTCATCCATGCGGTCGAGCGGCAGTTCCGTGCGAGCGAGGAGCGTGCTGGCGCGGTCACGAATCTGATCCACGCGCCGCCACTCCACCGCCAGGAGGCGTTCCGCGATGTTGCCCCCCGCCGACACCGCGAGGCGCAACCCGCGCCGCGCATCCTGATAGACGATGCCCATGTCGAAGGCCCGGAGCCGCCGCCGCTCCTGCCCCGTGGCGTCGAAGATACTCCGCCCCCCGCCCGCGAACGGCGTGAAGTGCGCCGTGCCTGCGGTCGGTTGCGTGTCCCCGTAGAGGCACTGGATCGCCGTGCTCTTGCCGCTGCCGCTCTCCCCCACCAGTCCGAGGACTTCCCCCGGCATCAGGTCGAACGACACGTCGGCACAGGCAACGATGGCCCCCGTTTCCGGGTCGGTGTTCGTTCCCGCGTCCGGCCCCGTGCGCGACACGCTGCCCGCATCCCCCGCCCCGTAGATTTTTGTCAGGTTTCGCACGGACAGAAGGGGCTGTGTCGTGGTGACGGTCACGCTTGCGGTCTCGTGTCGCGTGGTCTGTGCCGCGTTCATGCGCTCACCTCCGGGGGTTCGTACTGCGCGAGCGTGTACGCGGCGTGGGGCGTGCCGCTGTCGCGGATGATCGCCCGGTATGCGGTCAGGTCGAATGGCACGCGGTGAAACGTCAAGGCGATGCGTCCATCGTCGCTATCGAGGGTCGCGTACTCCGCCCACGGATCGGCACGGAGCAGACCCGCAGGTTGCCCGTGCCGCCACGCGAAGCCGACACTGCCGGGATTGAAAAAGAAGGTGCCGTCGGGGAATTGCCGCACGAACTGCACATGCGTGTGTCCGCCCGTCGCTATCGCGCCCGCACAGGGGGTGAGCAGGCGGACGAAATCGTCGGGGGGCGCGTCGGGCAACAGCACGTCGTCGTACGAGCGCGGCGAGCCGTGAAAGCAGCAGAGCCGTCGCCCGCCATCGAGGTCGAGCGCGACCGTTGGGACGAACCCGCCGATGAAAGCGCGGTCGGCGTCCGACAACTGCGCGAGCGACCATGCCCGTGTCTCCGCGAGGCGGCGGCGGCGGGCGTCGTCGGCAGGTTCCGCGCCGGAATCCGTACCCGTGAGCAGGTAATCATCCGCGTTGCCCATCACCACAGGGCAACCGAGATCGCGCAGTCGGGCGACGACTGCCGCCGGTTGCGGCCCGCTCTGCACAGCGTCGCCGAGGCAGACCATGCGGTCGTAGCCTCCCTGCCGCAGCTCATTGAGTACCGCGTCGAACGCGAGGGCGTTGCCGTGAATGTCCGAAAGAACCGCGATGCGCATGTTCGCCTCACTTCCCCGCCGCTGACAAGGTTTGCACGCGCCTGTGCGTCGCCGCGACCGCGACCGCGACCGCTTCCAGTTGCGCCACGCGGCCCGTGTCGCCCGCCTCGTTCGCGTCGAACATCGCGTCGCAGTAGGCGGTGTCGTTGCAGCGGTAGCGGCGCGGGCCTTCGCCCTCGATGAACTCGTCCATGTACACGCCCGTCGCGCCGCAGCGTTCGCAGACGCGACCCGCCATGCTCTCCACCGCGAAGGGGTAGTCCTCGAAGGCGAGCGGCTCCACGCTCGTCCACGGCGGCACGGCATAGACGCGCTTCTCGCGCCCTGCCCCGAACAGCGAGAGATACGGGGCGCGGTGCAGCTTCGGCAAGTCCCACCGGGGGATGGGCGACGGGCTGAAGATGTGCCGCCCGTTCACGAGGGCCGGGTAGCCCGCCGCCCGCGTGATCGTGCCGGAATGCACGATGTCCTCGTACAACGCCACCCACGCACGGGCGTAGTCGGCCTCGGCGTGCATCCGGCGCGTGGCGGCCTCGTCGCGCTCGATGAAGCGCAACGGCTCCGGGAGCGGCACCTGAAAGACGATCACCTGATCGGCCCGTAACGGCTGCTCCGGGATGCGGTGGCGCGTCTGGATCACGCTCGCGTCCTCCGTGCGGTCGGTGGTCGGGAGGCCCGTGGTGCGCTCCACGAGGCGGCGCAGATTGAGCGCATTGACGCCCGCATCGGTCCCCTGATCTATCACCTTCACGGTGTCCCCCGGCCCGATCAGGCTCATCGTCACCTGCAAGCCGCCCGTCCCCCACCCACGGGCGATGGGCAACTCGCGGCTGCCGAACGGCACCTGATAGCCGGGGATGGCGACCGCCTTGAGGGTCGCACGGCGCACCTCGCGCTTGCTCTGTTCGTCGAGAAAGGCGTAGTTGTACGCCGCCTCCTTCGGCACGAGATCAGCGAGCGACACGCGCATCCTCCTTACCGGCGGCGATCAGCGATTGCACGTAGCGCATCCGGTCGAGCGAACTCTGGAAGGTGACGTAGTGCGGCAATTTGAGGTGTTCCACGAAGCCCTGCGCCTCGATGCCGTCCACATGGTAGAGCACGAACTCGGCGTCCTGCACGGGCAGGTTGCCGCCGCCCGAGAGCAGCCCGTCGAGGATGCTCATCGAGATCGCCTTGCGCTCGTTCTGGCCGAAGACGAGGCCGTAGCCGAGCGAGAATTGCCCGCCCGTCTTGCCCGCTTTGCCGCTCGGTTGCTCGCCCGTCTTGCCGATCATCTCCACCTCGGTCACGGTCGCCTCACCGACCGTGACGGGGTTCCCCGTCAGCGGGTGGAGGATCGCAAACGGCACCTCGCCCACGCGCAAATCGCCGATGGTCGGGTGGAACCCCTGCGAACGCATGGACGAATACGCGAAGGCGGTCATCGTGCCGGTCTCGCCACGGGCGAGCGTCTGGAGGCAGGCGGAGCGCGGGAAGGGCGGCGCGATGCTCGCCCGCGTCACGTCGAACGGCTCCGGCTCCGGCGGCTCGGCGGGGGTCGGCGGCAGCAGCCCCTCGCGCCGCATCCACGCGGAGACCTTCGGGAATTGGGGAACCGCTTCGCCGTCAGCCGCGAGCCGCGAGCCGCGAGCCGCGAGCGAATCAGTACCGCTCGCTGCTCGTTCATCGCTATTCTCCCGCTCGCCGCTCGCCGCTCGTTGCTTGCTGCTCAGAAGATCGAAATCCAATAGCCGCTGCGTGTAATCCCGCGTGCGACCGAGGACTTGCCCGCCGGGTACGTCCTTGAATGTGCTGCTGACGCGGCGGCGGACACGCATGTCGTCGCCGTCCATCGGCAGCGAGTAGCCGAGGCGCGGCAGCGTGGAGCGGTAGGCCCGCAAGAGGAACGCGGCCTCCATCGTGTCGCCCTCGCTCTGCTTGGCGGCGAGGGCGGCGAGGAGCGGGGCGTACAGGCTCCCCTCGCCCATCACCTGATCCACGAACGCCCCCTGTTGCGAGAGGATTTGCCGCACGTCTATCGGCGCGGTTCCCTCCGCCCCTTGCGTCCCGAGGGGCGCGTTCACGAGTTCCTCGGCGGCGGCGATGGCGTCCATCCCCCCCTTGACGGCGACGTAGCCCACGCTTAAGCCTCCTCGATCTGTACGGATGTGGAACGGGGCAGGCAGGCAACCCGCCCCGCGCCATCCACGAAGACGCAATCCACGCCCATCGGGTAGTCCTCGCAGGCGCGGTCACGGGCGGCGATCTCGCTCCGCTCGAACCCGGCGAGCGACAGCCGTTGCGCCGTCTCGATCCCCGGCCCTACAAGGGTGAGGGTGAGGGTGAGGGCGAGCGGCCCCGCGCCGACTGCGGGCAGCACGTAGACCACCGTGGCACCGCCATCCGGGTACGCGAGGGTGCCGCGCCGCACCTCGCGCCAGCGGTCGTCGCCGAGCGGGGCATACGCGAACACGAAGGCACCAGCCCCGATCTCGACCTCGACGCTGCCCGTGCGCAGGGCAATGCGGCGGGCAACCGGCACCGCTCCCCGCTGTACCGGCTGTTCCGGTTCGTCCACCACCGCGAATGTCACCTCGTGGTCGCAGAGCGCGAAAGCAATCGCCTCCTCCGGCGTCTCGCCGGGTCGCGGTTCGAGCAGATGCACGGTGCCGGGGTTCGCCATCGCGTTCAGCAGGGTGCGGAAGGTGCGCTGCGCCGCCGCGACGGGTTCGGTGGGCATGATCGCCGTCATGCGGTCGCTCCGTTCGCGGTTCCGGTTCCGGTTCCGATTCCGGTCGGCGCGGTCGCTCGCGTCGCCACGATGCCGTAATGGTGGGTGGTGTCCTCGTAGACGCGCTCCACGTCGTAGCCGTCGAAGGCGGCGCGGAGCGTGTCGGGCGTGAAATAGTGGTGCGGCAAGCCCGCCTCCTTGCCATCGAGCGGCACGAGGGTGTCCGGCTCGATCTCGCGGAACTGCGTTCCCTGCGTGCGCCGCGCCGCCACCGTGACGAAGACGAGGCCACCGGGCTTCAGCACCCGCGTGATCTCCTCGATCACGCCCCCTATCGCCGCCCGCGTGCCGTGGTGGATGACTTGTATCGAGATCACCGCGTCGAATGTCTCGTCGGGGTAGGGCAACCCACGCAGCATGTTCCCGGCGTCGAGGTGCGCCGTCAGCCCTTCGGCAGCCAACGCCTGCCGCGTCAGGGCGATCCCCTGCGGCGACTCGTCGAGACCCGTCACGTCGAAGCCGTGGCGGGCGAGGAAGACGACATGCCGCCCAGAGCCGCTGCCGAGATCGAGCACGGACGCCGCGCCGCGCTCGCGGAGCGTCCGCGCCAGCCCCTCCATGTCCGGGTGAGGGTGCAGGAAGACGCGCCCCTCGCGCTCGAACACGCCGTCCCACGGATTCGGTGCGTTGCTGCCGGTCACATGGCACTCCTCTCGCGTCTCGTTCGCCGTGTCGCCCGCTCAGAGCCGCGTCTTCAGTCGTTCCCGCGACTCGGCATCGTATGCCGCCGCTTCTTCCGCAGCGATCCCCTTGCCTGCGGCGATCTCCGTGCCGAACGAGACGCGCACCGTTTCCTCCCACGTCTCCGGCTCCCATATCTGGCCCCGGATGAATGCCTTCGCGCAGTGGAAGTAGCACCGCCGGACATGGATCACCGTGATGAGCAGGGCCGGGACACCCCGCGCCGCGAAGCGTTCGCAGAGATCGCCGTCCGTCATCAGTTCCGCCTCGCCCTGCACGCGGAAGGTCTCGCACGTCCCCGGCACCGAGAACAACATGCCGACCTGCGGGTTTTGCAGGATATTCTGGAAGCCGAAGAGCAGGTTATTGCCCCGGCGTTCTGGCATGTACAGCGTGCGGTCGTCATGGACATGCACGAACCCCGGCGCGTCGCCCTTCGGGGAAACGGTCGGTTCGCCGTTCGCGTCCGCCGTGGCGAACATCATCAGCGGCGACCGGGCGATGAACGCCTGCGCCTGCTCGCTGAGCGTGGGGTGAATCTTCGCGGGCGTGCTCGCCTTCGGTTCGCCAAGCAGCACCCGCAGCGTTTCGAGGTCGCGTATCCGTTCCATTGGCTCACTCCGTTCGCGGTCGTCGGTTTGTCAGTCGTCCGTCGCCAGTCGCCAGTCGTCGGTGAAACGCAAGATCGCGCCTATACTTTCGCATTTTTGCCGACGACTAGCGACCGACAACGGACGACTTAGGGCTTGTGCGTTCTCGCCAAATGCACCCACAGCCCTGACCGACGACTACCCCGCTACATCTCGTCGAAGACCACCCGCGTGGCGGCGACCGCTTCCCACGCGGCGCGGCGGGCGGCGGCGACGCGGGCCTCGGCGTCGCGCAGGGCGGCGAGGATGCGCGGCGTCGCGTCGTGACCGGCTTCCACCGCCGCATCGCAGATCGCCCCCGCGAGGGCGAGTTCGCGCTCCATGCCCTGCACAATAGCGTAACCCTGATGGTCGCCGATGGTAACGAACGCCTCGGTGACGAGGGCTTCACCGAGGTGGAAGGTCTGCCCTAGCGAACTTTCCCGCGCCCGGAGCATCAGCGTGCCGACCGTGGGGCCGCGCAATACCTGCACCGGGGCATCCAGAAGCACCGCCTCCGCGAGCGGCACGAGGTCGGTTGCCCGCGCCAGTGCAATCGCCTCGCACCGCCGCTCCCGCGTCATCGCGCCGCCGCCGCCGTCGCCTGCCGCATCAATCACCCGCGATCTCCTTGCGAAAGTACTGCTGCGCCTTGACGATGCCGTAGCCGAGCCGCCCGTAGAAGCGGTGCGCGTCGGCGCGGAGGACATTGGAGTGTACGATCATCTCGGTGAACCCTCGCGCCACCGCCCACGCCTCCGCCGCCGCGACCAGTCGTTCCCCGATGCGTCGCCCCCGGTGATCGGCGTCCACGATCAGGCCACCGATCTCGGCGCACGGATCGCGCTGTAACGAGTAGACGCCGTGGCACGAGATGCACCCGACCACGTTGCCCCCAACGGTCGCCACCATCACCGCCCATGTGCCACCCCGGTCGAGGGCCGCGAACCGTTCGCGCACCTGCGCCGCCGTGGAGGGGTAGCCCAATTGCCCGGAAAGCACGGCGATCACCTCCGCGTCTGCGGCGGTACCGGGGCGAGTCTGCACTACTGGCGGTGTAATGGTCATCGGTATGTCTCCTGTCGCTCTCTGTAAACCTTTACAGGGAGCGTACCACACCTGTCAACGAGTGTACCCGCAGTTTGTGAGGGGTTGATGTGCGACACAACAAAGGGCGGTGAGCGTATCCGCTCACCGTACCGCCGCGTCCGTTCACCGTTGTCCGGTTACGTGCGGGCGTCCGCGTCCGCGATGCCCGCGATGCGCACGGCGGAGTCGTCGCCACGCGGCACGATCTCGCCCACAGGCAAGGCATCGGGCAGGAGCGAGCGTGCCATCGCCACCCGGTCGGCGGCGACCACGGCGACCATGCCGAGGCCCATGTTGAAGACGCGGTACATCTCCGCCGCACCAACGTGCGCCCGTTGCTGTATCGCGGCGAATACGGGCGGCAGGGGCCATGACGCGGGATCGAAACGAGCGGCGCAGGCTTCGGGCAGCACGCGGGGAACGTTGTCCGTCAGCCCACCGCCCGTGATGTGCGCGAGGGCGCGGATGAGGCCCGCGTCGAGGGCGGGGCGCAGCAGCCTGAGATAACAGCGGTGTTCCGCGAGCAGGGCGTCCGCGAGGGTGCCTGCGGTGCCGGGGAGCGGGGCGGCGAGTCTCGCCCGCGCCTCGTCGGGCGGGCCGTCGAGGGCGAAAGCGCGGCGGGCGAGGGTGTAGCCGTTCGTGTGCAGCCCCGCCGAGGGGAGGCCGAGCAGCACGTCGCCCGGTTGCACGTCGGCCCCCGTGAGGATACGCCCCCGCGCCACACCGCCGACGATGCACCCCGCGAGGTCGTAATCACCGGGGGCGTAGATGCCCGGTTGCTCCGCCGTCTCGCCGCCGATCAGGGCGATGCCGAGGGCGGAGCACGCATCCGCCACGCCGCCGATCACCGCCACGGCGACTTCGGTGTCGAGCTTGCCCACGCTGAGGTAATCGAGGAAAAAGAGCGGCGTGGCACCCGCGCAGAGGATGTCATTGACGCAGTGATGGACGATGTCGCGCCCCATCCCGGCGTGCGCTTCGGGCGTGCCTGCGGCGATGGCGAGCTTGACCTTCGTACCCACGCCGTCAATGCTGGCGACGAGCACCGTGTCGTCCGTCCCCGGCACGGCATACAACCCGCCGAACCCGCCCACGTCGCCCAACACATTCGGGCCGTGCGTGGCGCGGATGCGGGCGCGGAGGGCGGCGAGGGCGCGGGCTTTGGCGGCGATATCCACCCCGGCGGCGGCGTAGGCACCGCCCCCGGCGTCCTCAGCCAATGCGCTCGTCTCCGGCGTACGCGGTCGCGGTCGCGGTCGCGTCGGCAGCGTCACCAACCGTCGCGCCCGCACTCGCACCCATGCCCATACTGGAACCGGGAAGCACAACGAACTCCCTTGCCGCCGCGAGCAGATCCCCCCGCGAGCGGCGGGCCAGCAGCCGCAAGCGACCGAGGTTCGCCGTGGGGCGGGCGACGATCACGAGGGCGAGGTCCTCGTCGAGCGGTGTGAGGATCACGGTGCCGTCGCGCAGTTCCACGGTGGTCTGCGTCGCCTCTCCCCGGCCCAGTTCGGCACCGAGGGCGTCCGCCACAAGCAGGCCGCTCGCGGCGGCGGCACCGAGCGTCTCGGTGTCGGTCTCCTCCGAGGCACTGGCGGCGAGGAGCATCCCGTCGCGGTCAATCACCGCCACCGCGTCTATGCCGTCCACGTCCCGCGCCTGCTCGATCAGTTCCGCCAGTTTCGTCCCCGCCGCGTCGTTCACCGCCGCCTCCCCGCTCCATGTGTCCGTACACCACTCGTCCCTTGACGGCAGTATAGCCGATCCGGCAAGCGGAACCAAAACAGGGAGGATTCGCCGCAGAGGCACGGAGAACACAGAGGGGGATGAGGAAACGATGCGTCTCGCCATCGGCTCTCTGTTCTCCGTGTCTCTGCGGCGAATCCTCTCGATCTACCGCTACGCCTGCACCTGATAGGCCGCGACGCGATGCAGGTCGCGGCGGGGGATGAGGCCGTGGAGCAACACGCCGCCCTCGCCGTACTCGGTGGTGGCGATGCGCCCGTGGCGGTGGAAGTGATTAAGCAGCGTGGACTGGTCGTACGGCAAGCGGAGCGTCACCTCCGCCATCTGCCCGCTCAGGAGCGCGTCCACGCGGGCGAGCAGTTCGTCCAGCCCCTGCCCCGTGAAGGCCGACACCGGCACGTAGTCCTCCGGCAACTCCAACGCCGCCCGCATCTCGTCCGGCACTTCGCCGCCGAGGGCGTCCACCTTGTTGAGGGCAATCACGGTAGGCTTGTCCGCCACGCCGAGTTCCGCCAGCACCTCGCGCACCGTGGCGGCCTGCTCCTCGGCGTTCGGGTGCGTCATGTCCACCACATGCACGAGCACGTCCGCCTCGCTGATCTCCTCCAGCGTGGCGCGGAAGGCGGCGACGAGTTGCGTGGGCAACTGGTGGATGAAGCCCACGGTGTCGGTGAGCAACGCCTCGCGGTTGTTCGGCAGGGCGATGCGCCGCGTCGTCGGGTCGAGCGTGGCGAACAATTTATCTTCCGCCAGCACGCCCGCGTCGGTCAGTTTGTTCAGCAGCGAACTCTTGCCCGCATTCGTGTAGCCCACGAGGGCGACAATCGGGATGCCGCTGTCGCGCCGCTTGCGGCGGTACTGCTCGCGGTGGCGATGCACCTCCATGATCTGCGCCTTCAGCAGCGAGACGCGCTCCTGCGCCCGCCGCCGGTCAACCTCGAGCTGCGTCTCGCCGGGGCCGCGCAAGCCGACGCCGCCCACCGCCTGACGCGAAAGGTGCGTCCACATGCGCGTGAAGCGGTTCATGCGGTACTGCAACTGCGCCAGTTCCACCTGCAAGCGGCCCTCGTGCGTCTGGGCGCGGCGGGCGAAAATGTCGAGAATCAGTGCCGTGCGGTCAATGACCTTCACCGCCAGCTCGTCTTCCAGATGGCGCAACTGACTCGGCGACAACTCCTCATCCACGACGAGTACGTCGTAGCTGAGGTCGTCGCGGGCGGCCTTGACCTCCGCCACCTTGCCCTTGCCGAGGTAGTGCTGCGGGTGCGGGTGTTCCATCGTCTGTATGACCGAGCCGACGACTTCCAGTTGCGCAGTCTCCGCGAGGCGGGCGAGTTCTTCGAGGCTGTCGTCGGTCTTCCAGCCCTTTTCGTTCCAGCGCACGGCGACGAGCATCGCCCGCTCGACGGGTGCGGCGGTCGTTTGTAGTGTGCGAGCCAATGACCCTCCCTGAGAGAAATTCCGGGTTACCTGCCGCGTCTCACGCGCCGTGCGCGACACGGACGAGCGCGGTGCCGCGCACGCCGCTCTACCTAGTTAACGTCGCGTGCGCGTGACAGTTGCATCGTTCAGAACGCGCCGCGACGATTTTTCTTCCGCCGTATCACCGGGCGGACGACGCGACAATGAGCGGCAATCCGGTTTCGGTATCGGTGCGCCGCCGCAGGTACGCCGGCTCCTCGCGCACCACGAGTTCGAGCGTGGGCCACACCTTCGCGTCGAGCAGATGCCCGCCCATCGCGGAACCGTCGCGCTTGCCCACGACGACGTGGACATGGAGCTTCGGCTTGTCGTGTTCGTCGCGCCCGATGTTGCCGACGAGCGACAGCACCTCCACCGCCTCCGCGATCTCGATCTTCGCGTAGTCCTTTGTCTCGCGCTCGAAGAAGCCGAGCGTCGCCCGCGCAAACGCGCCGATGCCGGTGAAGCTCGCGGCGTGGATGCCCTCGCGCCCCGCGAACGCCTCCAGTTCCGCCATCACCGCGTCGTCCTTGTCGAACACCAGCGCGTACACCTTCGGTTCCGCGTCGTTCAGCAGTTGCGTCTTCATCGTGGCCTCTCCGTCTCTGTCGCCGTCTTCGCCCTTTGTCCGCCGAATGCACCCACCCCCCGGCCCCTCCCGTCACCCCCTCCCGCGCCGGAGTGACGGGAGGCGGGTACCCTCCGGTCGGCAGGGGGGGTACACTTTCGTTGACCGCGCAAGTCCGTTGCCAGTCGCTCGGCGGCGAAGGAGTGCTTCGGCATCCATCTCAACCAAGAAAAGCGGCGACGCGCTCCGTGGCTTCCGCGAGGGCGCGGGCGGGGTCGGTCGCGTCAATGGGAACGGCGGACGGGTCGCGGCGAAGCCACGTCAGTTGGTGGCGAGCGTAGCGGTGCGTGGCGTGGCGAATATCCGCCTTCGCCTCGTCCAGCGTGCGCTCGCCCGCGAGATAGGCGGCGATCTGCGCGTAGCCGATGCCGCTCATCGCGGGCAGGGCGCGGTCGTACCCCGCCGCGAGCAGGCCGCGCACCTCGTCCACCAGTCCCGCCGCCGCCATCGCCTCGACGCGGGCGTCAATGCGGGCGTAGAGCGCGTCACGCGGCAGGGTGAGGGCGAGGCGGAGATCGTCGTACGGCTTCGGGCCGCGCCCGCGCTGCACCGAGAACGGCTCGCCCGTGGCGCAGATCACCTCCAAGGCCCGGATGATGCGCCGCAGGTTCGGCCCCGTGCGCGTCGCCGCTTCGGGATCAACCGCCGCCAGTTCCGCGAGCAATGTGGCGACGCCCTCGGACTCGGCGCGGGTCTCCAATGCGGCACGGAACTCCCAATCGGGCGGCACGGCGGGCGGTTCCCACCCGTCGAGCAGCACCGTGGTGTATTGCGCCGTGCCGCCCACCACGAGCGGCAACCGCCCCCGCGCCGCAATCTCGGCAATCGTTGCCCGCGCCGCCGACGACCAGCGGGCCACGTCCCATTGGTCGTCGGGGGTCGTCACGTCAATGAGGCGATGCGGGGCGGCGGCGCGTTCCGCTGTCGTGGGCTTCGCGGTGCCGGTGTCCATGCCCCTGTAGAGCAGGCGCGAGTCCGCCGATACGATCTCGCCGCCAAACCGCGCCACAAGGCCAAGCGCGAGGGCAGTCTTCCCCACGGCGGTGGCTCCGAGAATGGCAACGACCTTCGATGTGTGCGCCAGATCGTGCATAGCTCCCCTCGTGCATTTCGCACGGCGCGGCGACCACAAGCGCGAGATTGAGACAGGCCGCGTGGCCCGCCCCCGCCCTTCCAACATCCCACTTGTACCATGCCCCCGCACCGCGCACCGCCACACGGCCCCCGGAATGGCTGTTCCCGCCTTGCGTTTCCGGCATCGTCGCCCCTTGGTGCCGTCGGCAAGCGCGGTGGAATAGGACGGCATCAATATTGCGTTTACACAGATTAGCACTGCCAACGGGTCTCAATCAAAGCAGCGAGTCTCAATCAGAATAATGGGCCTCAATCAAGGAGTACACACATGCCTCTCAGCGTCTTACCCTCACCTACCGCCGCCCCGCCGCCCCGCCCTACGGACGACACCGAAGCTCCCCCCCTCACCGCAGACAACAGCATATGGCTCGCCGCGACGCGAGGAACGCTCGCCCGCCTCGCGCAACTTTCCCGCCGACTGCCGCCGCCGTCCTAGCTTCTATGGCCCTGCCTGATGTGGCGGTAATACCGTACGTACGATAGGTGGGCGGTTCGTAAACTGGACACCCACGACGGCTTCGATGCAGGCCGATACATTCTGCATGACGAGCGATAAGCGACGTACGATCATGAAGACCAGCAACGAAATTGGGTACTGGTGGGACGGGCTTCAGCCCGTCCCACTTGGAAAACATGCACCACCCGTACGGTTCTCAGGATTCATCATCGTGTGGACGCGGCGAGACGTATAAGAGTGTTATTGCCGTCTTAGCGTTTTGCACAACGCCCCCAGATCATCCTATACAATGCACACAAACGCCCTGCCCCCGCTATTGTCTGTACGCAGGTACAGGAACGATGCTTCTTCGGCGCAATCGTGAAAAGCGGTACAAACGACGCTCGGTGTGGGCGAACGCCTGACACACCGCCGCGCCGGGGCGACTCCTACCGTTTTCCTCGTCGGAAGCCCCGAAAACGCCCGCTGTTTTCACGCCCCGTTCACCTTGTACGGCTGCACGGAATCCGCGTCGCTTTCTTGACTCTCTCACCAAGCGATGTTAAGAACACTCGTGAAGGTTCGCACACATGCCGAATCTTCACCGCGATACGGCCCGCGATGATTGGGATGAGTAGCGGCGGCGAGACTTCGAGCAGCGATCCGGCAATTGGTGCGAGGCCGGAAACGAAGACGCCCCCGCGAAGCAACCCATGAGCGAAGGGTGCTGGCTGCCCCGCCGCGTCGCATTCCTCAGCAGCCGTCGAGTGGTCGGGCGGTGACACGTCCGGCAACGAGGGTGGTACCGCGGGAGATACCGGCACGTCGCCGCCTCTCGTCCCTCAGCCAGCGGGGGAGGGGTGCGCTTCCGTGCGCCCGCCCGCCGCGCCCGTTCGGTTTCCGTGCGGCTTTGCGGCTCATGGGGGGAAGAACACATGACAGATCAGCACCTATCAGATGGCTTCGACGCACTCATTGACCGGGGCGACTATGTCGGCCCTACCGAACACGACGCCTGCGGCCTCGTGGCGATGATCGAGCGCGGCGGCACCGCCACGCGGGAGAATGTCACCCGCGTGCTGCACGCCCTCGCCACGATGCACCACCGCTCCGGCGAGATAGACGGCGAAGGCGACGGTTGCGGCGTGATGACCGACATCCCCCGCGCCCTCTGGGCGCGTGACCTCGTCGCGGCGGGCCACGACTTCTTCCTCGCCCGCGATCCGCGCTTCGTGGTCAGTCACTTCTTCGTGCCGCCGGAGGCGCGGGAGCGGGCGGTGCCGATCATGGCAAATGTGGCGGAACTCGTGCGGGCGCACGGCGGCGAACTGCTCGTGCGGCGCGAGATGGCGACGCACCCCGCCGCCCTCGGCAGGCTGGGGCGGCGCGAGGAGCCGAGCACGTGGCAGATCGCCTTTCTCGCCCCCACGGGGATGCCGAAGGAGCGCGACGCCGCCCTGTTCCGCTTGCAGATCGCCATCGAGACGCAGACCGACGCCCTCACCGTGTCGCTCTCGGCGGACATGGTCGTCTACAAGGTGCGCGGCACGGCGCAGGTGCTCCAACAATACTACCCCGACCTGAGCGACCCGGAGTTCACGAGCGCGATCACCGTGGGCCACAACCGCTACAGCACGAACACCACCACCGCCTTCGAGCGCGTGCAGCCCTTCAGCATCGTTGCCCACAACGGCGAGATCAACACGATTGCCAAGCTGCGCACCGAGGCGCAGATGCTGCACATCCCGCTCGTGCCGGGGGGGTCGGATTCGCAGGACGTGAACCGCGCCCTCGAAGCGATGATCTGGCGCGACGGCCTCACCTTCTGGGAGGCGGCGGAGATCATGTTCCCGCCCATCCACAACGAGATCAAGCGCGTGCCGGACGCCCTCGCGGACATGCTGATGTACCACCGGCAGGCGTGGGGGCCGTTCGCGCAGGGTCCCGCCGCGATGGCCCTGCGTTGCGGCGACGAATTCGTCGGCTCCGTGGACGCGCTAGGGTTGCGCCCGATGTGGATCATCACTACGCCGGGGCGCATCGTCTTCTCGTCCGAAAAAGGCGTGGTGCCGGTCGCGGAGATGGACGCCGACCCGAAGCCGATGGCCCCCGGCGAGAAGGCCGCCGTGCTGCTGACCCGCAACAAGGGGACGCGGCTGTTCGCGTACGACGAGATGCAGCGCGAAATCTTCGCCCGGTTCGCGTCGCGGGGGATGAACGCCCACGGCTTCCGCCACTTCCTCGTGGCCCACAGCCCGGACACCGCCGCCCCGCCGAGCGTGCCGGACGCCCCGGAGGAGTACGCGGCGGAGCGCGACCGCTACATCGCGGCGTGGGCCTACGACGGCGAGGAACTGAAATTGACCGAGGCGATGGCGGAGAATGGCGCGGAGCGCGTCGGCAGCCTCGGCTACGACGGCCCGCTCGCCGCCCTCTCGCAGGAGCGGCAGAACCTCGCGGACTACTTCAAGGAGTCGGTCGCGGTGGTGACGAACCCCGCCATTGACCGCGAGCGCGAGATCGAGCAATTCTCGACCCGCGCCGTGCTCGGCCCGCGCCCGCCGCTGAACGCCGCCACGCACGACGGCGCGTTGCTCTGCACGGAACTGCTCACCCCCCTGATGACGGGCGGCATCCGCCACGGCGGCGGCAACACCCCGCTCCGCTCCGCGAAGCACGCGGCGATAGCCCATGCGGCGGGGACATGGACCTTCGAGGACTTCCTGACCTTCGAGGGCGCGGTGTGGCCGGCGGTGCTCGTCACGGCGCAGCGCGAGGGCGAGACATTGCGGGCGGCGTTGCATCGTCTGGGCGAGGAAGCGGTGGTCGCGGCGCAGAACGGCGTGCCGCTCGTGGTGCTCGACGACGAGGGGGCGTTCGCGGGCGGCAACCGCCCGATTGACCCGCTCCTTGCGATCAGTGCCGTGGACACCGCCCTACGCCGCCACAGCCACCCGCCGGACGTGCGCGACGGGGGCGCGTTGCGGCGCGGCACCGCCCTCGTGGTGCGGTCGGGCGGCATCCGCAGCCTGCACGACATCATGCTCGCCCTCGGCATGGGGGCGGACGCCCTCTGCCCGTGGGTCCTGTGGGAGATCGCGGAGACGGCGAACCCGCAGAACGGCGTCGCCAACCTGCTCTCGGCCTTCACGAAGGGGATCGAGAAGGTGCTGAGCACGCTCGGCATCCACGAGGTACGCGGCTACAGCCGCCTGTTCGCCAGCATCGGCCTGCACGTCGAGGTGGCCCGCATGTTCGGCTCGGAGAACTACGGCGGCTCCGCCACAGGCGGGCTGACGTGGGCGCAACTGGAGAACCACGCCGCCGAGCGCGTGCGCATCCTCGGCGGCGACGCGAAGGCGAAGCCGACCCGCGTGGCGCACTTCTACCCGAAGGTCTGGAAGGCGGTGCGCGACGTGGCGGCGGGCCTCAAGCCCTACGAGTTCTACACAGCGAAGGTGGCGGACGGCGAGGCCGAGAACCCCGTGACGCTCCGGCACCTGATGGACTTCCGCTACGCCGAGGACGGCGGCGTCAGCCCCGCCGACGTGGACACCTCGGTTGGTATCCACGACTACCCATTCGCGTTCAGCAGCATGAGCTTCGGCTCGCAGGGCGAGACCGCCTTCCGCTCCTACCCCGAAGCGGCGATGCGCCTCAATATCGTCTCGCTGAACGGCGAGGGCGGCGAGATCAAGGAACTGATCGGGCGGTACCCGCGCTGGCGCGGGCAGCAGATCGCCAGCGGTCGCTTCGGCGTCAATGCCGAACTCGCCAACTCGTCGTACCTTCTGGAGATCAAGATCGGGCAGGGGGCGAAGCCGGGTGAGGGCGGGCATCTGCCGGGGTCGAAGGTCTCGGAGAAGGTCGCCCGCGCCCGCAACGCCACGCCCGGTGTTGACCTCATCTCGCCCTCGAACAACCACGATATATACAGCATCGAGGACCTCGCGCAGCTCGTGGACGAACTGAAGACCGCGAACCCGACCGCCCGCGTCTCGGTCAAGGTGCCGGTGGTGCCGAACATCGGCACCATCGCGGTGGGCATCGCCAAGAGCGGGGCCGACATCATCACGCTCTCCGGCTACGACGGCGGCACGGGCGCGGCCCGCACCCACGCCCTCAAGCACGTCGGCTTGCCCTCGGACGTGGGCATCGTGGAGGCGCACCGCGCCCTCGTGAATGCCGGGTTGCGCGGCAAGGTCGAACTCTGGGCGGACGGCGGCATGAAGACGGGCCGCGACGCCGTGCGCATGATCCTCTTGGGAGCCAACCGCGTCGGCTACGGCACGCTGCCGATGGTCGCCATCGGCTGCACGATCTGCCGGGGCTGCCAGTTGGACACCTGCCACGTCGGCATCGCCACGCAGATGGAGACGCACGAGGAGGCCGCCGAGAAGGGCGTGAAGAAGTTCGAGCCGCGTGTCTACGAGGAGGCGGTGACGAGCCTGATCCGCTTTTTCCGCGAGGTGGGCGAGGAGATTCGCACCCTCACCGCCGCCCTCGGCTTCACGCGCACGCAGGAGATGGTCGGGCGCAGCGACCTGCTGGTGCAGACGCGGATGCACGACCGCGTGGACCTGACGCGAATGCTCGCCCCGGCCACCGAACCGGCGTGGCTGGCGGAACTCGGCGGCATGGAACGCATCCTGCGCCCCCTGCGCATCGGTCGTTCGCAAGAAGTTGCCGCCACGGTCCAAGGCCATTACGACCGGGGGGCGCAGAACGTCGCGCTGATGGAGCATCCGGCACTCGCCGATCACCGCGTGGTCGGCACGGTGCTGGCGGGCGACCTCACCCGCGCCCGCCTCGCGCACCCCGACCGGGAGTACGACACCGCCACCCTGCGCTTCGACGACGGCTCCACGATGGGCAACGGCTTCGCCTGCTTCAACGTCGAGGGCATAGACCTCACCGTGATCGGCGGGGCGCAAGACGGCGTCGGTAAGGGTGCTTTGGGCGGCACCATCGCGGTGCTGAAGGGGACGAACGCCCGTGGCGAGCGCGTGGACGGCAGCGTCGGCAAGTCGTTCGCCTACGGGGCGCAACGTGGCACCTTCCTCGTGCAGGGAGACGCCGACAGCCGCGCCGGTATCCGGCTGAGCGGGGCGGACGTGGTGATCGGCGGCGAGATCACGGCCCCGATTGACGACAGCCGGGGCGGCATCGCCAACCGCTCCAACATCAAGGGTTTCGCCTTCGAGTACATGACGAACGGGCGGGCGGTGGTGCTCGGCGATCCCGGCCCGTGGCTCTGCGCGGGGATGACGGGCGGCGTGGTCTATCAGCGGCTCGTGCCGGAGATGGGCCTCGACCGCGCCGCCGTGGAGCGCCGCATGGCGAAGGGCGCGAAGATTACCCTCGCGGCGTTGCACGCGGGCGACTGCGAGGCCGTGCATTCCCTGCTCACCCTCTACGCCGACCGTCTGGAGTCGAGCGGGCAGTGCGACGCGGCCTGTCGCGTGCGCGGCCTGCTCCATGACGTACCGAGCGGCTTCGTCAAGGTGGTGCCGGAGAACCAGCAGGTTGACCCGTCCATCTCCACGGAGTAGCCGGGACGCTTCGCACGAATGCAGAGTATGGAGGGTGGGCTGAAGCTCACCCTCCATCTCGTGATGCGAGAATACCCCCCGGTTACACACAGTAGCGAGGCCGCGAACCGACGAGCGGCACGGGACGCAAAGGGGGCAACGCATGGACGCACGGGTCATTTCGGTCAATGCGGGGCTGCCGCGCATCGTGGAGTGGCGCGGCAAGCCCGTCAGTACGGGCATCTTCAAGGAACCCGTGACGGGTAAAATTGCAGTACGGCGGCTGAACCTCGATGGCGACCGACAAGCCGACCTTACGGTACACGGCGGCGCGGACAAGGCGGTCTACGCCTACCCCGCCGAACACTACCCGTGGTGGCGCGAGCAATACCCGGAGATGCCGTTGCCGTATGCGCAGTTCGGCGAGAACCTGACCACCGAAGGACTACACGAGGACGACCTGCGCATCGGCGACCGCTTCCGCGTCGGCACGGCGGAACTCGTCGTCGCACAGCCGCGCTTCCCCTGCTACAAACTCGGCGTGCGCTTCGGCGAACCTACTGTGGTCAAGCGGTTTCTCGAAAGCGACCGTAGCGGCGTCTATTTCTCCGTAGCGCAGGAGGGCGAGGTCGAGGCGGGAGACACGATCACCCGCGTCGAGCGGGGAGCGGACGACGTGACGATTGCCGACATCGTGCGCGTCTATGCCCGCGACGGCAAGGATTACGACACCCTGCGGCGCATCGTCGCGGTGGAGGCACTCCCCGTCGGTCTGCGGTCGTTCTTCGCGGGGCAACTCGTGGCAGCGGGCGAACCGCTCGCGTGAGCGCGTGCTACGCCCCCGGCAAGGGGATGGTGAAGCGCACCGCCCGGTCGCTCGTGGAATCGCGGTAGAACAGCGACTTGACGCGCTGGTTCGTCGGTACGTCGAAGTACAGCGTGTAGGTATTCGTGCCGTCGGGGGCGAGTTCGGCGCGAGCCGCTTGCGCCTCCGCACCTTGCACCACGAGCGGGAAGCGATCCCCGTCGTCGCTCATCTGGAGCGTCCATGCCCCCGGCGACACCGCGAAGCGACCGAGGTTCTGTGCCGAGACGCGCACCGTTACGTACGTCCGGTTTTCGAGTGCCGGTGCCAGATTCGTACCCGGCACGGCACTGCCCGCGCTGAGCGAGAGCAGCGTGACGCGGTAGCGAGTATCGCCCGCCTCGATGGTGCCGTTCGCGTTCGCCGCGAGGTCGGTCACGGTGATGGGGCCGCGTGTGCGCACCAGTATCTGGTTGATGAGGTACGGCACGAGCGCGATCAGTCCGAGCGCGAGCGCGAGACCGATCAGCAGCCGTGCCATATCGGGCCGCCTCACTCGGTTCAGGAGCCGCTCGCGCCGCCGGGGGGCGGGCGCGATACGGAACGCCTCCCGTGGCGCACCCCGCCGCACCTGCTCGATGTCTCCCCCATCCGGTCGGTTTGCCGCCATCGCCCGCCCCCTTCGCGCCAGAGTTCGCCGCCATCGCACGATGGGATAGGCGAGGGAAAAATCGTGTGCTGCCCCCTATTCTACACCAGCACTATCCTTCATTGCGAGAGAGCGATGGAGAATTGACGATGTTTGCCCCGCAAGATGCGCTCAGCCCGTGCGAGAGATGCGAAAACGGCACTGCGGCGACGGGATATGCTTCACCGCCGCGCCGCCGCTCCTCGTGCGTTTCCCCGTCAGCCGAGGTGCGGCGTGTCAACAAGGTCGCCACGCACGTAGCCTTCGCGGTCGCCGTAGCGGACGTGCATCCAGCGCGAGGTACCATCCGAGATGTCCGCGCCGACCACCGCAAGGTTGCGCCCCGCCGGGATTTGCAGCAATGCTTTCGCGCCTGTCCCCGGTTCGGCCCGCAAGATCGCCCCGTCCGATGCGATCACGGTGACAACGGTCGTGTTCCCCATCGTCGCGCCGGATACTGCCGTGGGGAGCACGACCGCGATTTCCGGTTCCCGCGCCGCCCCATTGACGCGGGCGGATTCGGGCGTGGTCGTCACGATCTCCACACGCGGCAGGGTGACGGTCGCGTCCTGCACGCGCACCTCGGAACTGCACGCGACCGCAGTACCCGCAAGCATGAGGACGAGAAAAGCCCGAAGAGTGTGGCGACGCATGATACGGTGACGCATGGCGGCGGCTCCTTTCGTGTACGACCCTCGCGGCGCGTTTCGGGTTCATCCGGTCGTCGCATCGAGTCGTGTGTACGTACACTTATGGCAACCTGCGTGCCAGTATGCAAAGCCCGCAAAAGGCACAAACAAGGTATAGACAAAGTACAAAAAGACCGCACGGCGTCTCCCCTGCGACGCCGTGCGGCAGGGGCAGGTACAGGTGGAGGGTGGTGTTCTCGGCCCGCCGCATTGATTGGTTGCGATAATCAATGCGGCGGGCCGAGAACACCACCCTCCACCTACCGCGTCACAGAAAAAAGCGCGGTCACTTGACGCGGAAGTTGTACGGGCGCAAGTCCATGTAGTAGTACGAGTACGGCTCCCACTCCACCGTATTGGCCACGGCGTAGAGTTCCTTCGGCTGGTACAGCACCGTGCCGGGGGGGTTGGTGTCGGTGATGTCGAGCATCTTCTGCAAGGCGTCGTAGCGCGTCTGGCGGTCGAGCGATGTGCGCACCGTCTCGCCGAGGGTGTTGAACTCCGACGGGGGTGTCCACCAGCCCATCCTCTGCGCGTTCCCGGCGGGGCCGAGCGGCTGCCAGAGGTAGCCCTCCTGATCGCCGATGAACGAGGTAGCACTGACGGTGTAGAACGGGTCGCGCACTGCGCGAGCGTAATGCCCCGGCGTTCATCAGATAATCGCCCGGTGTGCGTTTCGTGATCTCGTGTAATGGCGCGGCGGCGGCGGGCGGCACGCACCGTGCAAACACTGCGGTGGTACGATGACCGCGTGTGACCCGACGAATGGCCCGATAGGTGGCCCGACGATTGGAAGGGGCGAAGGCGGATGCGCGGCGACCGACGAGCGGGCGCGGATATGTTCTCGGCGGCGGTGTCGCTGTGCATCGGGCTGGTGCTCGTCGGCACGAGCGTGACCTCCGGCAGCGTGCGCAACCTCATCCTCGGCGGGGCGTTCGCGGTGCAGGGCGCGATTGGCGTCCTTATCCCCCGGTTGCTGCCGCCCGCCCCCGGACTCAGTGCCGAACGCGCCCGCGCCCGCCGCATCGCGGTGGTTATCCTGCCGAGCGGCATCGTGTTCATCGTGGCGGGGGTGCTGCTGCTCACCCTCATCCCGTCGGAGCAGCGCGACTCGCTCTCCATCGCCATCGCGGTCGGGCTGCTGCTGCTCGGCGGGCTGAACGTCCTCTCCGGCCTCGGAGCGCGGCGGCGGGCTACCCGCGTCGGGCCGGTTGAGGAGCCGAATTTGCGCGAACACACCCCGGAGTGACACCCATGCAGACACCCATGCGCACACCGACACCGACGCTCCCCCTCGCGCCCTCACGCCTCCGTGATCGTGCCGCGCTGATGGAGGCGGAATACCTCGCCGCGAACGGCCTCGGCGGCTATGCGATGGGAACGGTGGCAGGGCCGCGCACGCGCTCGTACCACGGCCTGCTCATTGCCGCCCTCCGCCCCCCGACCGGGCGCACGCTGCTCGTCGCGGCGGTGGATGCGACCGTCGAACTCGCGGGCGAGACGGTGCAACTCGCCACACACCGTTTCCTCGACGGCACGATTGCCCCCGGAGGCGACCGCCGCCTGAGTGAATTCCGCCTCGCGGACGGCCTGCCGCATTGGACGTACGATCTCGGCGCGGGGCGGTTGCTAACCTGCCGCCTCGCGCTACCGCACGGCGAGAATACCGCGATCCTGATGTACTCGTACGATGCGCCGGAGGACGCCCCGCCGCTGACGCTGCACCTCGCGCCGCTCGTCACACACCGCGACCACCACGGGCGCACCCACGCGGGCGACGGGCATTGGAATTGGCGGGCGGAACCGGACGGAAATGACACAGTGCGCGTCACCGCCTTCGATGGCGCGACGCCCTTTCACCTTGCAGCATGGGGGATGAGCGGCGAATCGGCGTCGTGGACGCCTTCGGGCGTCTGGTACTACAACTTCTCGCTGCCCGCCGAGGTCGCACGCGGCTTCGACGACGGCGAAGACCTCTGGCAGCCGGGAACGTTTACCGTCACGTTGACACCCGGCAGTCCCGTATTCTTCGCGGCGGCGGTCGAACCCGCGCACGCGACGTGGGGACACATCTCCCTTGCGGTAGCGGACACCCGTGAGCGGCGACACGGCATCGCCCTCGACGCCCGCACCCCCGCCACAGAAGCGGAAGGCAACGCGACTGCCCTCGCGCACCTGCGCCTCGCGGCGGACAGTTTCCTCGTGCGGCGCGAAGGCGGCGATGCGGCGGGCAGCACGGTCGTCGCGGGCTACCCGTGGTTCACCGACTGGGGCCGCGACACGATGATTGCCCTGCCGGGGTTGCTCCTCGCTACCGGGCGACACGCGGAAGCGGCGGACACGTTGCGCACCTTCGCCCGCTACGCGCAGGACGGCCTGATCCCGAACACCTTTCCCGAAGGCGATGCCCCCGCGCAGTACAACACCGCCGATGCCACGCTCTGGTTCTTCCGCGCCCTCGAACGCTACCTGACAACCACGGGCGACCGTGCGCTGCTCCGCGACCTCTGGCCCACGCTGGCGGAGATCGTTGCGGCACACGAGCGCGGCACGCTGTTCGGCATCGGCGTTGACCCGGCGGACGGCTTGCTGCGGGCGGGCGAGCCGGGGGTGCAACTGACGTGGATGGACGCGAAGGTGGACGATTGGGTGGTGACGCCCCGCACCGGAAAGCCCGTCGAAGTGAACGGCCTGTGGCTGCACGCCCTGCACCTGATGGCGGCATGGTCGCCGCTCTGCGACACCAACCCGACGCCGTACCTCCGCGCCGCGACGAAGGTCGGCACGAGTTTCACCCGCCGCTTCTGGAACGCCGAGCGCGGCTATCTGTACGACGTACTGGACACCCCGGACGGCACCGACGACGCCACGCTGCGCCCGAATCAGTGCGTCGCCCTCGCCCTCAGCAGTTGCCCGGTGCCGGAACCATGTGCCCGCCGCGCCCTCGCCGCCGTGACGACGCACCTGCTCACACCCTACGGCCTGCGCACCCTCGCCCCCGACGACCCGCGCTACATCGGGCGGTACGGCGGCGACCGCTACGCCCGCGACGGCGCGTACCATCAAGGCACCGTCTGGCCGTGGCTGCTCGGCCCTTACGCCGACGCGCTGCTCCGCCTCGGCGGCACGCGGGCCGATGTCCGCACCCGCGTGCGCCCGCTCCTCGACCACCTCCGCGTCGCGGGCCTCGGCTCGATCAGCGAGGTCTTCGACGGCGACCCGCCCCATACCCCCGGCGGCTGCCCCTTTCAGGCATGGAGCGTCGCCGAACTCCTGCGCCTCCTTACCGACGCCGAGGGAAATTGAACCGCCAATACTGCTCAGAGGGCACCCGCAAGGACGCCAAGAACGCTAAGAAGAATGACCAAAGGAACCACAAAGGCACAAAAGATACAAAGAAATTCCTTGGTTTTTTCCTTTGTGTTCTTCGTGTTCTTTGTGGTTCGTCCCCGGTTTGCCGATTCTTGGCGTCCTTGCGGGTGCCCTCTGGGCAGTATTTGGCGGTTCGTCCCTCCCCCGCTACACTGACGCGCAACGAGGTGCCGCGAAGGTAATGAGGAGGGCGCGATGACGAGCGTTTCGCTTTGGCAGGATACGTCTCTGTGGCCCGATCTGCCGCACCGCCGCGAGCAGGCGGACGTGTGCATCGTCGGGGCGGGGATCGTGGGCAGCACGCTCGCGCACTTCCTCACGCGGGCGGGCAAGTCGGTGGTCGTGCTCGAAGCGCGGGATGTGGCCCTCGGTGCGAGCGGGCGCAACGCGGGCCACGTCTCGGTGCATCACAAAAGCGACTACCACACGGGCATCGAGACCTTCGGACACGCGGCGGTCAGGGAAGCGCGGGACGCGGGTTTCCGCAACCGCGAGATCGTGCGCGGTTTTCTGGACGAGTACGGCGTCTGGTACGAGGCACCGGGCAGCATGACCCTCGCCTACAGCGCGACGGAGGCCCGCGACCTCGAACAGAGCGCGATTGCCCTGATGCGGGACGGCTACGACGTGGAATGGCACCCCCGCGACCCCACGGGGCGCGGCTTCTTCGGTGCCTTGACGCAACCCGGCGACCTCGCCACGCAATCGTACTGGCTGACCACGAAGGTGATGGAGGGTAGCGGTGCCACCGTGATCCCCAATTGCCCCGTGCGGGAGATCGAGCCGGACGAGGCGGGCGTGATCGTGCGCGGGGCGCGTGCCACGGTGCGGGCGGCGCAGGTCTGCCTCTGCACGAATGCATGGTCGCGCACGCTGCACCCGTTCTTCCTCGACAAGGTGCATCCCATACGGGGGCAGATGCTCGCTACCGCCCCGATGCCGCGCTTCATGGAGCGCACGATGGGCTGCGACTACGGCTACCTGTACTTTCGGCAGATGCCCGACGGGCGGTTCGTGATCGGCGGCTGGCGCAACCATTTCGTGGACGAAGAAGTCGGCTATAACGACTCCGAGACCACGCCGCACCTGCAAGCGGGCATGGAGAGTTTCATCCGCGACCACTTCCCGGAGGTTTCCGGCGTGCCGATCACGCACCGCTGGAGCGGCATCATGGGCTTCACGAACGACGGCATCCCGCTCGTGGGGCAACTGCCGGACATGCCGAACGTCTACTTCGCCGTGGGCTTCACGGGGGGCGGCATGGGCATCGGCCCCGCCGCCGCCGAACGCACCGCCGACCTGATGCTGCACGGCACGCACCCCGGCGTCTTCGCCGCCGACCGCGCCACGGCCCTCGTGCGCTGAAACCGGGAACGCGAAGGAATCGGAGGGGGTAGGAGATGAGCGTGACGGGGTTCTGGTGTTCGTGCTGCGGACAGTGGCACGAGGAGATGCCGATGGCGATGGGCATGGACGTACCTGATTTCCTGCTCGGCCCCGTCGAGGGGCGCGAGGAGCGCGTTCCCCATCACGATGACGATGTATGCATCATCCGTGGCGAAAACCCCGCACGCCTCGTGCGCGGTCGCATCATTCTTCCGGTGGCGGACGGCCCGGAGCCGTTCGCGTACACGATCTGGGTGTCGTTGAGCGAGAAAAACTACGACCGGACGATTGATCTGTGGGATGCCGACGAGCGCGTGAACGAACCGCCGTATTTCGGCTGGCTGATGAACAGCATCCCAAATTACCCGGAAACGTAACTGCTGAAAACGCACGTTCACACCCAACCCGTTGGCCTGCGTCCCTTGATCGAATTGGAGCCAACTGACCACCCGCTTGCGGTGGAGCAGCGCGAGGGCATCACGATGGCGCGGGTGCAGGAGATCGTGGAGCGCGTGCTGCACCTCGACGCACCGACTGAACCGAAAGAGGTAGGAAATGTTGATACAAAGCGATCTTGATATTGACATACTACTCGCTCGATGGATCGAGGAAGACGCGCACCGCCCCGGCCCTGCCGATGCCCGCCTGCGCGAGTACGGCGTCGCGGTGTGGGCAATCGTCGGGCATCTCGAAGGCACGGGCGAAGACGCGCAGCAGACCGCGACCGACTACGACGTGCCGCTCGAAGCGGTGATCGCGTCACAGCAGTATTTCCACCGGAACGCAGTGGCGATTGACGCCCGCCGCGCCCGGAACCGCGCCCACGGCGAAGCACTGACGACAACAAGGAGGGGGAATGTTAACGAAATACATCAAAGCGGCGATGCACCGCGCTCGGTACGAGATTCTACCCGATGACGGTAGCTTCTACGGGGAGATTGGCGATCTCCCCGGTGTGTTCGCCAACGCCGAAACGCTGGAAACGTGCCGCGATCTCCTGCAGGAGGTACCGGAAGGCTGGCTTATCCTCAGCATCGCCGATCACGACCTGCTCCCGGCGATGAGCCACGCCACAGTGTCGGTTTCTACGCCTGCTTAGAAGGGTATTCGCTGAAGTTGCGGCAGGGGGTATTCCCCGTTGTGGCGCGGGCTTCAGCCCGTGATTCGTGCCAATGCAAGAGAATCACGGGCTGAAGCCTGCGCCACATGGGGAGTGCCACGCCAATCATCCTGCACCCTTTGCATCCGCCCCGTTCCCCGCCGTATGATGCCCGCACGACAGGCACACAAGGAGGGGAGCATATGGACGAGCGGTTGCGGTGGGGCATTCTCGGCACGGGGCGGATCGCGGAAGCGTTCGCCAAAGGGTTGGCGGCGTCGCGGGGCGGCATATTGTTCGCGGTGGGGAGCCGCACGCAGGAAAACGCCGAGGCGTTCGGCGCGAAGTATGGCGCGGAGCGGCGGCACGGCTCGTATGAAGCCCTGCTTGCCGACCCCGATGTGGAAGCGGTCTACCTCTCCACGCCGCACCCGATGCACGCGGAGTGGGCGATCAAGACGCTCGAAGCGGGCAAGCACCTGCTGTGCGAGAAGCCCATCGGCATGAACCACGCCGAGGCGATGGCGATTGTGGAAACCGCCCGCGCCGCCGACCGCTTCCTGATGGAAGCCTTCATGTACCGCTGCCACCCGCAGACCGCGAGACTCACCGAACTGATTCGCAGCGGTGCCATCGGCGAGGTGCGCGTCATCCAGTCGAGTTTCGCCTACGACCGCCCCTACAGCGAGGCCACGCGCACCGCCCGCCAGTACGCGCCCGAACTCGGCGGCGGCGGCATCCTCGACGTGGGCTGCTACCCCGCCTCGATGGCCCGCCTGCTCGCCGGGGCCGCAATTGGTGAACCCTTCGCTGACCCCGAAATTGTCACGGGCGCGGCGTTTCTGGGCGAGACGGGCGTGGACAACTGGGCCGCCGCCACGTTGCGCTTCCCCGGCGGCATCGTCGCGCAATTGCTCACGGGCGTGAATGTCAACACCGACAACAGCACCCGCATCTTCGGCAGTGGCGGCGACATCCACGTCCCGTGGCCGTGGAAGCCGGGAACGGACGGCAACCGGGGCGACATCATCCTGCGCCGTGCGGGACAGGAACCGGAGACGATCACGGTGGACGACGGGCGCGAGTTGTACAGCATCGAGGCGGACACCGCGACGCGCTACATCCGCGAGGGGGTGCGGCAATCCCCCACGATGCCGTGGGCGGACACCCTCGGCAACATGGCGACGCTCGACCGCTGGCGCGAGGCGGTCGGCCTCACGTATCCGAGCGAGCAGCCCGCCGCCGTGACCCGAACCGTTTCCCGCCGCCCGCTCGCCCGCGCCGCCGCCGCCGCTCCGATGGCGTACGGCACGCTCCCTGGCATCGCCAAGCGCGTCAGCCGCCTCATCATGGGCGTGGACAACCAGCGCACGATGCCGCACCTCGCGGTGATGCTCGACGATTTCTACGAGCGCGGCGGCACCGTGTTCGACACCGCATGGATTTACGCGGGCGGCACCACCGAGCGGCTACTGGGCCAGTGGGTGCAAAACCGGGGCGTGCGCGAGGAGGTCGTTATCCTCACGAAGGGGCTGCACACGCCGCTCAACCGCCCGGAGTACGTCGCCCCGCAGATCACCGAGAGCCTCAGCCGCTTGCAGATGGATTATGTGGACCTCTACGTGCTGCACCGCGACAACCCCGACGTGCCGGTCGGCGAGTGGATGGAGGCGTTACACCCGCACGTCGCGGCGGGGCGGGCGCGGCTGATCGGGGCAAGCAACTGGAGCATCGAGCGCGTGGAGGCGGCGAACGAGTACGCCCGCGCCCACGGCCTGACGCCCTTCGCCGTGGTGAGCAACAACTTCTCGCTCGCCCGCATGGTCGAACCCGTGTGGAAGGGCTGCATCTCCGCCTCGGACGCCGACTCGCGGGCGTGGCTGGAACGCACACAGACGCCGCTCTTGCCATGGAGCAGCCAGGCGCGGGGCTTCTTCACCGACCGCGCCGCCCCCGGCAAGGCCAACGACCCGGAGTTGGTGCGCTGCTGGTATAGCGACGACAACTGGGAACGCCGCCGCCGTGCGGTGGAACTTGCGGAGCGACGCGGCGTGCTGCCGATCAACGTCGCGCTGGCCTACGTCCTCAACCAGCCTTTCCCGACCTTCCCGCTCATCGGCCCGCGCACGCTGGAAGAAACGCGCACCTCATTGCCCGCCCTCGCCGTCGCCCTCACCCCCAACGAGTTGCGCTGGCTTAATCTGGAGGCAGACACGCTGGAATAGCGACGGGCAACGACGCACGGTTCATTCCGTAGGGGCGGTTCGTGAACCGCCCTCTTGCCACGCCTCGACACTACGGGAAGGTGACGGCAACCGCCCCTACGAGGCGGTTGCCGTCACCTTCCCGTACGACCACCCTCAGAACGCCGGTTCGTCGAGCAGCCAGCCACCCCGGTCGCGCACGAGGTTCCACGAGCCGACAAACTGCTGCACGGCCCCGTTGCTCTTGCGCTCCACAAGGGTCACGGCGACGGTGGCGCGGTTGCCCATCTGGCTCGTGATGCGGGCGTTCTGCACCGCGATATTCTGCGTGTCCCCGAACCGCCCGTTAATGTTGCTTTGCGGCGGGAAGCGCATCTGCTGCCGGGGCGACCAGAGCGTCGCGGCCTCGTCGTACCTGCGCTCCGACACGAGGCGGTAGAAGGACGCGACCGCCTCGGTGGGCGTGTTCGCCCCCGGCTTGCGGTCGTCGTCGTCGTCGTTAGCTGTGGCGGTCGGGCGCGGGGGCGTGACGGTAAGACGAACGGTGATTGACGTGGGCGGTACGGGCGTCGGCACGGGCGTCGGCGCGGGCCGCGTCAGTACGGCGGTCGGCGGCACGGCGGTCGGTGGTACGGGCGTGGCGGTCGGGAGCACGACAACAACCTCCATCGGTGCAGTGGGCATCGGCGGCGGTGCGGGCGTCGGCATGACCGCAAGCGGCGTCGGTGTCGGTGGCTGCGCGGCGAGCGGCGTCGGCGTGGCGGGTACGAACGCGGGCGTTGCAGCACCGGGCGCGAAGATCGGCGGTGCGGGCGCGGGCGTCGGCACGGGCGTCGGTGCGCCCATCACCATCATCGGCGGAAGACCCACGGCGGGCGGCGGGAACCCTTCGGGCGGCAGCGTCGCAGTAGGCGCGAGTACAGCGGTAGGGAAGGGCGTGGGCGTGGGCAACGGCGTCGCGGTCGGTTGGGCAACTCGCGTCGCCGAGGCGGTCGGGGCAAGTTGCACGATCACCGGCACCGCCGCTGGCATCGTTGCCGACATCATCGGTTCCGAAATCCGTACCCGTGTGCTGGTGGGCGGCGCACCGGGCGGCACGGTGGGGGGGGCGGCGGCAATCGTCGTGCCGGGAGCCGCCGTCACGGACGGCGAACGACCGCTCAGGAACCGCGCCCCCGCGAACCCGCCGAGGAGCAGCACCAGCAGAAACGGCAGCACGAACCACGCCGCCAGCCCGCCGCGTCGCCGCGTCGTCGTCGCGGTTCCGGGGGGCGGGAACGGCTCGACCACTATCGGATCGCTCAGGCGTGCATCCGGGCGCGAGACCGGCAGCACCCCCGTGGCGGTGATGTGCGTCTCCGGCAGCACCGTTGTCGTCGTGGCAGCAACGGAGGCGGGCGAATTCGACAGGGTCTGCGGCGGGGTCTGCGGCGGGGTCTGCGGCAGCGTCTCGGTGCGCTCGGCGGCGGCGAGCAGCGGGCGGCGAGCAGCGAGCAGGGCATCGCGCATCGCGGCGGCGTTCGGGTAGCGGTCGGCGGGAGCCTTCGCCAACGCCCGCGTCAGGACCGCCGCCGTGCGCTCCGAGATTTCCGGGTGAAGGTCGCGCACACGCGGTGCCGCTTCGTTGACGTGCTGATACGCCACCGCCACGAGCGATTCCCCCGCGAAGGGCGCGACCCCCGCCAGCATCTCGTACAGCACGCATCCCAATGCGTAGAGATCGGCGCGACCGTCGAGCGGGCGGTGCTGCACCTGTTCGGGCGAGACGTAATGCGCCGTACCCATCACGAGGTTCGTCGCGGTGAGCGGCGAGTCGCCCGTCGCACGGGCGATGCCGAAGTCCGTCACCTGCACGCGCCCGTCGGGCCGCACGAGGATATTCGCGGGCTTCACGTCGCGGTGGACGAGGCCGACCGCGTGCGCGGTCGCAAGGGCGTCCGCCACCTGCGCCGCGATGTCGAGGGCGTCCGACTCCGACAGATGGCCCTCGCGCCGCACGCGGTCGCGCAGGTTCTCCCCCGGCACGTACTCCATCACGATGTACCGCGCCTTGCCGTCCTCGCCCCAGTCGTACACCGTGACGATGTGCGGGTGGCTGAGGCCCGCCGCCGCCCGCGCCTCGCGCCGGAACCGCTCCGCGAAGTCGGCGTCCGCCGCGAGGCCGGGGTGCAGCACCTTCAAGGCCACGTCGCGCCCGAGGGCGTCGTCGTGGGCGCGGAACACCTCGGCCATGCCGCCCGCACCGAGGGGGCCGAGTACCGTATACCGCCCGCCGATCACTTGTCCTTCGTCCACGCCCTGCCCCCTGTCCGCCGCGTCCCGCATTTCTAGGACGTTACGGGGAGTTGGCATGTTCCGTGCCGGGATTCATCCGTCTTTCAGCGAATGTTCAGCGAACGGCGGTACGATGCTCCGCAGCGGCACTGATTCGATGTTCGTCCCCGCGACGGGAACGGATGGTAGCACACGGGCGTTACAGAGAACGCACGCACCGACACGACCGACACGCATGAGTGGCAACGGCGAGGCTGCCCGGTAGAAAGGCACAATCACGCATGGTTCCCCTGCGGTTCCTCCGGCCCCTGCACATCCTGTGGTCCCTCGTGCTGCTCGTCGGTCTCGCGCTGCCCGCCGCCCCCGTTCCCGCCGCCGCCGTTCCCGATATGGACGCCGAACTGAAAGTCATGCGCACCGCGTACGGCATCATCACGCGCAGCTACTACCGCGAACCGGACACCGCAGCCCTGCTCTCGAATGCGCAAGCGGAAGCGGCGCGGCAACTGCGTGTGGTCGTGCCGCTCGACCTGCTCCCGATGGAGCGCGACGCGCAGTTCGACGCCTTCGCCGCGAATGTGCGCCGCATGATGGAGGCGAGCGGGGCGGCACCGCTTGCGAAGGGCGACCTCTCCCACGCCGTGGTGCGCGACATGGCGAAGACGCTGGACGACAAGCACACCTATTTCCTCGACGAGGCAGCCGCCGACGCCCAACGCCGCCGCTCGATGGGCGACACGAGCGTCGTCAATTTCGGCATCCTCGCCACGAATGGGGATCGCGAATACGTCGTCAAGAACGTCATAGACGGCAGCCCGGTGCAGATGGCGGGCCTGCTCCCCGGCGACGTGATTCTCCGGGTGGACGACCAGCCGCTGAACTGGGAGAACCGCATGGGCGTTCTTGGCTCCCCGCGTGACGGGCGTGTGTACGAATTCCGGGTGCGACGCTCGCGCATCGGCGGCGAGGTGACGCTTCAGATACCGATGAAGCGGTACACGCGGCAGACGCTCACGCACCGCGTGCTGGACGGACACATCGGGTACATCCGCACCTTCGCGTTCTTCAACGACATCCCGCAGCAGCTCGACAAAGCCCTCACCGACCTCCACGCGCAGGGGATAGACAGCCTGATCGTGGACTTTCGCGGCAACGGCGGCGGCGTGGGTGTGGAGCGCGTGACTGGCCGCTTCGTGGCGAACGGCACCGAGATCGGGCGCAGCGAGGGGCGCACGGGCCGGGGCGTGTTCGTTGCCAACGCCGAACGCCGCCCCCGCGAGACGCTGCCCGTCGTCGTGCTGATGGACGAGACGAGCGGCAGTGCCAGCGAGATCGCGGCGTTGGCCCTGCGCGAGTTCAATGGCGTGACGCTCGTGGGCGCGACGAGTTCGGGGGCCATCGGCACCACGCGCCCCACCGAACTCGGCGACGGCACGATGCTGGCGATCACGCTCTCGGAGTACGTGTCGCACGGCGGCGAACGACTGAACGGTGTGGGCGTCTCGCCCGACATCGCCGTGAACCGTACGGCGGACGATATCGTACACAACGTTGATCCGCAGTTGGACGCCGCCATCGCGCAGGTCGCGGCGCAACTGCCGCAACGCACACAACCGCCCGTCTCGCTCCCCGCTCCGGCACGGACGCCCCGCGCCGCCTGACGTTCTCTGTAGAAAGGACGCGCACGCGCTATGCACACGACACCGCCCGCCGCACCGCACACGAACCCGCACACGTCACCCCTCCGAACCGGCCCGTTTCCCGTGGTGATGCGCCTGCTGCTCGTCGCCCTCGCGGCCCTGCTCGTGGTCGGCGTCGCGCCGCAACCAACCGCCGCCGCCCGCGTGGACGCGAACGCCGAACTGAAAGTAACCCGCGAGGCGTACGACCTGCTCCTCGACGACCTCTGGAAGGCTCCTGACACACAGGCGATGCTGACCGCCGCCTACGACGCCGCGCAGAAGTCGCTGAAGGTGACGGGCCAGCCGCTCCGCCTCACCGGCAGCGCAAACGCGCAGTGGAACACCTTCGCGGAGGGCGTGCGCGGCCTCGTGCGGCAAGCGAACGCCGACCTGCCCGACAACACCTTGCGCGGCGCGATGATCCGTGGCATGACCGAGACCGTCGGCGACGAGCACACCTACTACATCACGGCGCAGCAGTACGAACGCCGCCGCGCCGAGACGCGGGGCGACCTGAGCATCGTCAACTACGGCTTCCAGCGCATCACCGTAGGCGACGGCGTCTACATGCGCTCGGTCGTACCGGGCGGCAACATGGAGCGGGCGGGTGCTCTCGCCCTCGACCGGATCACCGCCTTCGACGGGAAAGCCGTGACGCCGGAGAATGCGAACGAGCTGTTCGCCAGCCCGAAGGAAGGCTCGATGCACACCTTCACGGTGCGTCGCGCCGGGGAAGCCCAACCGCTTGACCTGCAAGTCACAGTGCGCAAGTACGACCGCAGCACCGTCACGAGCCGCATCATTGACGGACACATCGGCTACATCGCCATTAACCAGTTCCTCGACGAGACCGTGGGCCGCGTGGACGCGACGCTGGCGGATTTCTCGAAGCAGGGCGTGGATTCGCTCATCATTGACGTGCGCGGCAACCCCGGCGGCCTCGCCCGGTCGCTGTCGCGGGTGGTCGGGCGGTTCGTCTCGAACGGCACCGTGGTCGGCAGGAACGAGAGCCGGAACAGCCGCCCGATCAACACAATCGCCAACAGCGAAGGCAAGACGCCGAACACCCTGCCGCTCGTGATCCTCGTGGACGAGGGCAGCGGCTCCGCCTCGGAGTACCTCGCCCTCGCCGCACGCGACTTCCGCGAGGCCACGCTCGTGGGCGCGAAAACGGCGGGTGCGCTCGGCGTCGCCACCGCGAACCGCCTCTCGGACGGGTCGGCGGTGGAGATTACGCTCGCGGTCTATACCACCGCGAACGGCGAGCAACTCAATAGCATCGGCGTCACGCCCGACGTGACGGTCGCCGCCGCCGCGAACGACGAACTGATCAACGGGCGCGATCCGCAACTCGCGCAGGCGGTCGCGCAGGCGAACGTGAAGGTGGGTCAGCAGGCGGTGGCCCCCGTCTTCGCCCTCCCGGTTGCCTTCGCCCGCGCCGCGTAACACCCGTCGCGTTTCCCGCGCCCCCGCGTGGTAGGATGGTGCCGAGCGGCATTCACCTTCCCACGCGGGGCTTTTCGCATATGACGATCACGAGAAGCATCCCGACAATAGACGACTTGCGGGAACGGCGGGCGGAAATCCTTGCCATCGCCGCCAAGCACGGCGCGTCCAACGTGCGCGTCTTCGGCTCCGTTGCCCATGCCGATGCCACCCCGGAGAGCGACGTGGATTTCCTCGTGGATTTGGAGCCGAGCCGCACTATTCTCGATCTCGCTGACCTGCTCATGGATTTGCAGGACATATGTGATCGGGAAGTGAACCTGCTGACCGAGCCTGCGCTTCACTGGTATATCCGCGAGCGCGTACTACAGAGCGCAATACTGCTACGAACACGAAGGATGATCGCCTCTATCTCGCCCACATTTTCGAATCCATCGAGCGCGTCCGGTCGTATACGGGCAATGACTGGACAACGTTTCTTACGTCATCGCTCGTCCAAGACGCCGTGTTGCGCAATCCGCAAACGATGGCAGAGTCCGCGCAACGACTATGGGATGAGACGAAAACGAGGCATCCCGAAGTGAATTGGCGACGGCTCGCCGGGTTCCGCAACATACTCACACACGGGTACCTCGACATTGACATAGAGCGCGTCGTCGGCATTATGGACGGATTTCTCGTGCCGCTCGAACAGGCAGTGGCGGCGATGCTCGCGGAAGCGAACGAGGCCGAGCCGCCCGCGCCTTGACGCCCGCCCGCCCCCGGTGCCACACTCCCCCCGCGACGCGACGGCGACCATAGGAGCGGGAGGGCGGCATGTTCCAGCGAACGTACGAGGCGATGGCGGCGGAAGCGAACGGCGAGATCGCCCTCGGCTACACCGCCGCGATCAGCAGTTACCACCGCATACAGGCCAGCCCCGGCTACCGCGCCGCCGCGCATTGGGCGGCGGAGACGCTGCGGTCGGCGGGCGTTGCCGATGTGCAGATCGAGTCGTACCCCGCCCGCTTCGACGCCGCCGCGTGGTCCAGCGACCACTGGCCGGAGTGGGAGTGCCGCGCCGCCCGCCTGCGCGTCGTCGGGCCGGACGGTGCCGCCCGCGCCCTCGGTACCCTCGCGGACTACGCCGCCGTGAAGCTGTCGCTCATCCAGCGCAGTGCCGCCACGCCGCCGGGGGGCGTCACGGCCCCACTTGTGTGGGTGGAGCGCGGCGAGGAGGAGGCCGACTACGCCGGTGTGGACGTGCAGGACAAAATCGTCTTCACGGGGGGCGATGCGCGGCGCGTGCATGAACTCGCGGTGGAGCGGTTCGGTGCATTGGGCATCGTCACCGACCGCATAGGCCGCATCCCCGACCTGCGCGACCCGATGGACCTGCCCGACGCCCGCCAGTACACGAGTTTCTGGCCCAACGGCACGGAAGCAAAACAGGGGTGGGGCTTCGTGCTGACCCCCCGACAAGGGCAAGTCCTCCGCGCCGCCTTGCAACGCGGCACCGAGCCGATCACCGTTCACGCCGAGGTGGACGCGACATTCACGGATGGCATGATGGAGAACGTCGTCGCCACCATCCCCGGCGAGACCGACGAGGAAGTGCTGGTGATCGGGCATCTCTGCCACCCGCAGCCGAGTGCCAACGACAACGCCACGGGGGCCGCCGCCACTATGGAGATTGCTCGCGTCTTGTCGGCCCTCGTGACAAGCGGGCGATTGCCAAAACCGAAGCGCACGATCCGTTGCCTGTTGGTGCCGGAGATCACCGGCAGTTTCGCGTATCTGGCGATGCACGAGGACCGCATCCCGAAGACCGTGGCGGCGATCAACCTCGACATGGTGGGTGAGGACCCGGCGCAGACGGGCAGCACCTACCTGCTCGTGCGCTCCCCCGTCCAGACCGAGGCGTACAGCGGCGTGCTTGCGGCGCGAATTCTGGAGCACATCGCGGCGCACGACCGCCCCTCATTCAGCGGCACGGGCGGCTTCGCGGGCTTCGCCTATGCCGTGCAGCCCTTTTCCGCCGGGAGCGACCACTACGTCTACGGCGACCCGTCGGTCGGCATCCCCTGCCCGATGATCCTCAATTGGCCCGACAAGAACTACCACACCTCGGCGGACACCATCGAGAAAGTTTCCCCCTTCACGCTGCGCCGCTCGGTGATTCTGGCAGGGACATACGCGGCCTTCCTTGCGGGGGCGGGGGCGGCGGAAGCGGTCTGGCTCGCGCACGCCCTCGCGGCGGAGTTCCGCGCCGACGCCGCCCGCCGCACGAGCGACGCCCTGCAAACGGCCCTCGCGGGGGAGCCGTCGTCCGAGAACCTCGACCATGCGTGGGGCGCACTCACGGAGCAGTTGCGCTTCCGGCAGGAGCGGCAGGAGGCAAATGTGCGGGCCTGCCTGCGCCTCGGCGACGACGCCCGCAACGCCCTCGACTGGCTGACCCGCGACGCCGAGCAGACCGTGCGCGACGAGATGCGCCGCGCCTCGGACGCCTTCCGCGCCGTGGCGAAGGCCACGGGTGGCGGTACCGTGATCGCCCCCGGCCCGCGCCCGCGCACCGGCGACGAGGAGGAAGCCGCCACGCTCATACCGACGCGCCGATATCGTGGCCCTATCGGGATGCATTACCTCGCCCGCCACCTCACGCCCGTACAGCGGGAACAACTGCGTACTTTGATGGCGGGCAGCAAACACGGGCGCACCATCGGCCTGCTCGCGCTCTACTGGGCGGACGGCGAACGGAATCTGCTGGACATCGCGGACTCGGTGGAGCGCGAAGAAGGCGTGCGCAACGTGCCATTCCTCGTGGCGTACATGAGACTGCTCGTCGCTTCCGGCTTCGTGTCGCTGGTTGCATCGCCCGTTTCAGAGACACAAACCGTCGTCAGGTAATGGTGTAGAGACGGTTCGTGAACCGCCCCGGTACGCACAATACCCAAAGGCAAGCATCGAGGCGCGGCAAGAGGGCGGTTCATGAACCGCCCCTACGACACCGGCCAACCCTACTGATCTATCGAGATGCGCCCCGCGCCCGCGTAGATGTTGCACCGCCGCCCGCGCAGGAAGCCGACCAGTGTGAGGCCGCCTTCCTGCGCCAGGTCCACGGCGAGGCTGCTCGGTGCGCCCACGGCGGCGAGGAGCGGCACGCCCGCGACGAGGCACTTCTGCACCAGCTCGAAACTTGTGCGCCCGCTGACGAGCACAGCGCATTCGCCAAGCGGCACATCGCCCCGGAGCGTCGCCCAGCCGATCAGCTTGTCGAGGGCGTTGTGTCGCCCCACGTCCTCGCGCACGGCGAGCAGCGTTCCATCGGCGGCGAACAGCCCTGCCGCGTGCAAACCACCCGTGGCGTCGAACACGCCCTGCGCCGCCCGCAACCGCTCCGGGAGCGCGTAGAGCGTGTCCGGCGTGAGGGTCGGCGTCGGGGGTAAGGGCGGGAAGCCACGCCGCCGCACCGCCTCGATGCTCGCGCTGCCGCAGACGCCGCAAGCACTCGTGGTGAGGAAGTGCCGTTCAAGCGGGGCGAGATCGGGCAGGGTGTCGCGGACGAGGGCCACATTCACGGCGTTGTACCGCTGCTCGGTGTCGGCGTCGGTGCAGTAGGTGATGCGGCGAACGTCGTCGCGCCCCCGGATAACCCCTTCGGCGAACAAAAATCCGGCGGCAAGCTCGAAGTCCGCCCCCGGCGTGCGCATCGTGATCGCCACGACCCGCCGTTCGTCGCCCGCCTGCACGCGAATCTCCAGCGGCTCCTCGGTGGCAACCGCGTCGCGGTGCGGGCGGGCGCGGCCCTCGTCGAGCGTGACGACGTGTACGCGCACCTGCTTGCCCGGTCGTGTTCGTTGCGTCGAAGAGATAGATCGCGGGGTAACGTCGCGCTCGGCGGTTGCCATCTCAGCGTTTCCCGCTACTGCTGCGGGGCTGACGCTCCGGGCGCGGCCCCGTCGCCGCGCCGATCTCCGCGACGAGGGCCAGCGCCGCCCCGATGCCCCGGCGCACATCGCCGTCCGCGAGGCTGCGCAGGAGACGGAGCGGCCCCGGTGGCTTCCCCGCCAATCGCCGCGACGCCGCCGTGACGCCCCGCGCCAGCCCGGTCAGCAGGTGGTCGAGGTGTTCCGGCTCGAAGCGCGACGCGGCGGCACCGAGCACCGTGACGTTGCGCACGAGCCGTTCCCCGGCGGGCCGCTCGAGCTGGTCGAGGGCCACCTTCGTCACCTCCGGCCCCGCACCGAGCAGGCCGCGCAGTAGGCGCAGCGTGCCGCTCCGGTGCAACTCCACGAGCAAAGCATCGAACTCCGCGTGCGCCACCGCTTCGGGTGTCGGCACGGGCGGCGGTTGCGGGTCGTAGTGCAGCAATTTCGCCATCAGCCGCGCCCCTTCGTGTTCTGCCCGTTTTGCCCGTTCCGGTCGTTCCGCCCGCGCTTCGCACCCGGCCCGTGTGTGTCGCTTGCGCCGTTCGTGCCGTTCGCGCCGTTGCCACCGTGTACCGCCACCACGCCGCGTGCCTCCGCACCATTCGTGGCGACGACATCGGCGGGCGAGAGGTAATCCCCCCGCGCCCACTTGTCTCGCACCTCGACGCCCCCGGTCGGCGTCGGGTGGCCGTAGCGCGGGTTGGTACGCGGCATGGGGGATGCGCCGTCGCGTTCGAGCAGTTCCATGCGCACCGCGACTTCTTTGTAGGCGGGGGTGTGCGTGTCGCGGTCAACGTCGCTGCTCGTGAGGCGGTTGATCGGCTCCTCAACGGAGTTCATCGGCATGTACAACTCGTTCCCCTGCACGCGGTCGGTGACGAGCGCACGTATCTTCACCGCACCGCGCCGCGACACGAGCCGCACGAGCGACCCATCTTTGATGCCGCGTTCTTCCGCGAGCGCGGGCGAGACCTCCACGAAGACGTGCGGCACCTTCGCGGTGAGGCCCGCACTGGGATACGTCATCGTCCCCTCGTGGAAGTGCTCTAGGACGCGCCCGTTGTTCAGGTGCAGGTCGTACTCGGCGTCGGGCCGCTCGTGCGGCAGGACATATGCGAGCGGGTAGAGCCGCGCCTTGCCATCCGGGAAGTGGAACTCGTCCTCATACAGCAGCGGCGTGTCGGTGCCGTCCGCCGCCACGGGCCATTGCAGCGATTTCCACCCCGCGAGGCGGTCGTACGTCACCCCCGCGAACAGCGGCGCGAGACTCGCCGCCTCGTGCATGATCTCGCCGGGGTGCGTGTAAGCCCAGTCCGCACCGAGGGCGCGGGCGACCCCTTGTGTGATCTCCCAATCCGGCAGGGAATCGCCTTTCGGTTCCCAGACCCGGTAGAGCCGCTGGATGCGCCGCTCGGTGTTCGTGAACGTGCCGTCCTTTTCGAGCGACGGGGCGGCGGGCAGCACCACATCCGCGAAGCGGGCGGTATTGTTGAAGAATACGTCCTGCACCACGAGGAAATCCATCTTCTCGAACGCCGCCTGCACGTAGTTCGCGTTCGCGTCCACGAGGGCCATGTCCTCGCCACAGAGGTACATCGCCCGCAGCGTGCCTTCGTGGATCGCGTCCACCATCTCGTGATTGTCCAGCCCCTTCGCGGTCGAGAGCGACACGCCCCACGCGGCTTCGTACCGCGCCCGCACGTCGTCGTCCGCCACGAACTTGTAGCCGGGGAAGCGGTCGGGCATCGCCCCGAAGTCGCTCGCCCCCTGCACATTGTTGTGACCGCGCATCGGGTACGCCCCCGCGCCCGGTTTGCCGTAGTTGCCCGTCACGAGGAGCAGGTTCGAGAGGGCGGTACTCGTGTCGGAGCCGCCGCCGTGCTGCGTCACGCCCATCGCCCATAACGCGCACACGCCGTCCGCCGCCGCGATCATCCGCGCCGCCCGTTCGAGTTGCGCCGCCGGGATGTCCGTCTCGGCCTCGGCGTGATCGAGCGTGAAGGGGGCGAGGCTCCGGCGGTACTCGTCCAGCCCATTGACGCGGGCGGCGAGGAACGCGGCATCCGCGAGGTCGTGATCGAGGATGTACCGCGTGATCGCGCTCAGCCAGACGAGATCGGAGCCGGGGCGCGGGCGCAGGAACAGATCGGCCCGCCGCGCCATCTCGTGTTCGCGCAGGTCCGCCACGATCAGTTGTTGCCCGCGCAGTTTGTGCGCCCGCTTGATGCGCGTCGCCACCACGGGGTGCGATTCCGCCGTGTTCGAGCCGACGATCAGCACGAGGCCGGCGCGGGCGATGTCGGTGATGCTGCCCGCATCGCCGCCGTGGCCCACGGTGCGCCACAGGCCCATCGTCGCCGGCGACTGGCAGTACCGCGAGCAGTTGTCTATGTTGTTCGTGCCGATAACGGCGCGGGCGAGTTTCTGCACGAGGTACGCCTCCTCGTTCGTGCATTTCGAGGAGGCGATGCAGGCGATGGCATCCGGCCCGCTCTCGGCCTTGATCGCCCGCAGCCGCCGCCCGATGAGCGCGAACGCCTCGTCCCACGAGGCTTCGCGGAACCGCCCGCCGTCGCGGATGAGGGGCGTGGTCAGCCGCTTCGGGCTGTTGACGTAGTCCCAGCCGAACTTGCCCTTCACACACGTCGAGATGCCGTTCGCGGGGGCGTCCACGCTCGGCTCCACTTTGAGGATATGCCGGTCTTTCGTCCAGATTTCGAAGCTGCACCCGACGCCGCAGTAGGTGCAGACCGTTTTCGTGCGGCGCGTCTCGGTCTCGCGCATCGCCGCTTCGGCTTCGGAGATGGCAAGGATCGGGAGGTAGCCCATCTGCGGCTCCACCGCCTTGACGAGTTCGATCATCGGGCGTTTGATCGCCTCCGGCAGGCCCGTGAGGTAGCCCGCCTTGCCGAGCATCGTGTTCTCGATCAGCGCGTTGCAGGGGCAGACGGTGATGCAATGCCCGCACGACACGCAACTCGACTCGTTGATCGCGGCCCCGCCGTCCCACAGCACGCGGGGCGACGGCAGGCTCCAATCTATTGTCAGCGTCTCGTTCACCTGCACATTCTGGCACGCCTCGACGCACTGCCCGCAGAGGATGCACTGGTCGGGGTCGTAGCGGTAGAAGGGATTCGTGGCGTCCACGGCGTACGGTTTGGGGGCGAAGGGGCGGGCCTGATGCTCGATGCCCATCGCGGCGGTGACATTATGCACCGTGCAATTGCCATTGTTGTTCTCGCAGACGGTGCAGTAGAGTTCGTGGTTCGCCAGCACCCGATCCATCCCCTCGGCCTGCGCGGCGCGGGCAGGTTCGGTGCGCGGTCTCACGCGCAACCCGTCGCGCACCGTCTCGGCGCACGCCCGCACGAGGCGTCCGTTCACCTCTACGTAGCAGGTGTCGCACGTCTGGAGCGGCCCCAGACTGGGGTGATAGCAGACCGCAGGCACGAACACCTCGGCGCGGGCGAGCAGATCGAGTAGTGGTTCGCCCTCTCGCCCGGAAATCGCCGTGTCGTTCACCCAGACCGTACAGGCACGTTCGTCCACTTACCCCCGCTTTCCACGTTTTCCACATTGTGGCGTTGCGTAGTTGCGTGAAGGATACCCCACGCGGCGCGGAACGGCACGCTTCTCGCCCCGGTTGCCACAGCTATTCATTATCCCGAAACGGCGGCGAAGGGGATCGCCCGTGCTACGGGTTCACGAGAAGCAGCAGAGTATGCGCCGCCACCTTCGCGCCGATGCGGGTTTGCACCCCACCGACTGCGGGCGCGAGGGCGAGCGATCCCCCGATGGGCGGCAAAGCGCAGTAACGCCGTTTCCTCGTGGGCATGGTGTCACCGGGCGAGGGCGGCGAGAGTGAGAATCTCGCTGTCACTGAGGGCGGGTTTGACGCCGGGACGTACGGGCTTATGGGGAGGGGTGATGCACGGCAAGCGTTGAGGCCACTCCCATCATTTAGCGTGGCCCCAATGTTGCTGCGAGTCATCCCTCCCCTAAGGGATGGGGGAGGGGTGCATCCTACGTTTCCGGCGTGAACGCCAAAGACAGGCCGTTGATGCAGTAGCGTTCGCCCGTGGTCTCGCGGGGGCCGTCGGGGAAGACATGACCGAGGTGCGCCCCGCAGTTCTTGCACGTCACCTCGGTGCGCACCATGCCGTACGCGGTGTCGGTGTGCAGTTCGACGTTTTCCCGGTTCATCGGGCTGTCGAAACTCGGCCAGCCGGAACCGGAATCGAATTTCGTGTCGGACGAGAACAGCGGCTGTCCGCAGGCGACGCAGGTGTACGTCCCCTCCGCGTGGTTGTGGTTCAGTGCGCTGCTGAAGGCCCGCTCCGTCCCCTTGCCGCGCACGATCTTGTACTGCTCCGGCGTCAACTTCTCCCGCCAATAGGTCTCGTCGCGCTTCAGTGTGTCCGTCATCGTGTGCTTCTCCTTGTGTGATGTCGCTACGTGGTGTCGTGGGGGCGGTTCGTGAACCGCCCCTACGTCCGCGTTGCCGCCCCGCTGCGTTCGGTATCACGCGAACCGTTCTTCGCGCCACGGATCGGCGTCGTTGTGGTAGCCGTACCGCTCCCAGAAGCCGAGTTGATCCTCCGACAGGAGCTTGATGCCGTTCACCCACTTCGCGCTTTTCCATGCATATTTCTTGGGAACCACGAGGCGCATTGGCCAGCCGTGATCGGGCGTCAGGTCTTGCCCGTTGTTGCGCCACGCGAACAGGCAGTCGTCGCCCGCGAACACCTCCAAAGGCATATTCGTGGTGTAGCCGCCGTCGCACAGCACGAGCACGAACTTCGCCCCCGGCTTCATCTGCACATGCGACAGGACTTCTTTCGTGGAGACGCCTTCCCAGTGGTTGTCGTAGGTGCTCCAGCGGGTGACGCAGTGCATGTCCGCGAGAATCTCCGCTTGCGGCAGGGCGATGAAGTCCTCGTACGACCAGCGGACTTCGTTCTCCACCAACCCGTTCACGGCAAACTCCCATGTGGCGAGGTCCACGCGGGGAACGCTGCCATAGTGCAGCACGGGCCATTTCTGCGTCAGCGATTGCCCCGGCGGCAGGCGGTCGGTACTCGGCGGGAGGGCGTCCGTGCGCGTGCGTTTATTGAAGGCGCGAAGGATCATGAGTAAGATTCCTTTCGTGGGCGCGGGCGCACGAGGGTCGTTGCCGTCGGGTTCTGCAAAAAGTGTACCACCGCAGAAGTGACGGTTTTCTTACGGCACGGCGGTCGGTGGTACGATAGTAGAGATGTGCAAACGCACCGCCCCGTCAACGGCGACGCGGGCGCGACCGACACGCAGGCGCAACTCGTCGCCGCCCGTAACGAGGCGACGACCGCACGCACGCTTGGTGTCGCGGCGTTTGGTCGCGGGTGGGGCGGCACTGGCGCGGCGACCGGGACGTTCCCCGGTGCGCTGATGGCGTTTCGTGGTCGAGGAAAACATTCGGGAACCGCTCGGTAGTGCGGGTAGGGAACGGAGGGCGCGATGCGGTATCAGGTGCGCGAACAGTTCTTCCGGTTGGGCGAAGACTCCGAGATCACCGACGAGTCCGGGCGCGTCTTCCTGCGCGTGGACGGCAAGGTCTTCTCGCCGCGTGGGGCGTTGATCCTGCACGACGCATCGGGGGCCGAGGTGGGCAAGGTGCAGCGCAAGCTGATCGCGCTGCGCCCGTCGTATCAGATCGAGATCGGCGGTCACGCGGTCGCCACGGTGCGCAAGCACTTCTTTACCCCGTTCGGGGAGAAGTTCACGATTGACATCCCCGGCCCGCACGACCTCGAAATGAGCGGCAACCTGTTCGATCACGACTTCACCGTGCGGCGCGACGGCGACACGGTGGCGACCGTCTCGAAGGCGTGGTTCAGCCCCCGCGACGTGTACGGCGTGGAAGTCGCGGACGGCGAAGACCCGCTACTTATCCTCGCGGGCGTTCTCGCCCTCGATCTCGCGCTCGACCGCGAACGCGAACAGGACCAGCCTCGGTAGCGTCGGCTATTTCCCCTTGTGGCGCGGTACTCTCAGCTCGTGGTTGCTCGGATGGGGCAGGAATCACGGGCTGAGAACACCGCATCACAAACAAAAAGAACGCCCCCGCGCTTCATGCGCGGGGGCGTTCGGTCGGGCACTACCGGGAGTTAGCGGTAGCCGTAGCCGAACTGGTTGTAGCCGTTGTTGAACTGCCCATTACCGAACTGACCGTAGCCGTACGGCACGAAGTCCGGGTAGATCGGGAAGACGCGAACGCCCGTGTTGCCACAGAAGTTGATGCCATTCTCGATGAAGAGCACGCCGTCACCGCAGTAGCGGTTGTCGCGGTAGTAGTAGCGCGGCGCGGCGGCGAACGGCGGCGCAATCGCCGACCCCTGATTGAACTGCTGGTACTGCGGGAACTGCTGACCGACGAATTGCTGTCCGCCATACTGCTGTCCGCCGAACTGCTGTCCGCCGAACTGCTGTCCGCCGAACTGCTGTCCGCCGAACTGCTGGAACTGCTGACCACCGTAGCCGTAGCCGTAGTTGTACGGGTACTGGGCGGAGACTTCCGAACCCGATCCCGCCACCGCGAGTACCGCCGCAAGCAAACCAAGCACCCCAACCGCAAACCGTCGTGTGAGCGAACGAACCATGTGAGAACCCCTTTCCAATTTCCGACAGCACGCTGCCTGACCAACAATGTTCACCATGTGGTGAAATGATGATACGCGCCTGTTTGTTCCATGCGCGCTCTCGCCGTTCGACGCACTATGCACCATGCGTCGCGGCAATAGCAATAATACCACATCCGTCTACGCCGTGCCGAGATTTTACATTGCGGAATATTTCGATGACCTCAGTAGGGACAGGCTTTCGCGTACGCCTCGCGGATCGGTGTGCGGTTCGCATCTATCGCCACGGTGAACACCCCGGACGAGTAGACGAAGCCCGACCGACCGGGAGAACCGCCGTCGTACTGGTAGTAGTCGCGGGCGCGGGCACCGACACGCTCCCGCGCCTGCTTCGGCTCCGGCACCATCCGCCCTGCTGCCTGCACGGCGGCGCGGGCGGCGGCCTCGCTCGCGTGCCGCCGTACCGTGATCTGTACCTGCGCCCGCTCCCCGGTGTAGGCGGCGGTCGCCTCGTCGTTTGTTGCGGCACCGAAGGTTCGGCGGTCGTCGGCGAGGGGCGCGGGGAGCAGGTCACGCGGGGCGAGCGCGGCGGCGGCGACCGGGTGGGCGTCCAACTCGAAGGGCGCGTCCTCCTCCGCCCGCAGCGAGGCCCGCCCCGACCCGATCAGCACCGCGAGTGCCCCCCAGAAGAGCACGACCGCCGCCGCGAAAAGCGCGACCCCCCGCCCCGGCGGGCGACGACCGAACGCCGGGCGGCGACGGCGGGCGGCGGGCGGCTTCGATTCGTAGGATTCCGGGGCTTGCGGCAGCTCGCTCATGGGCGCATGGTAGCACGGCGGTGCTTCAATACGCGAAGGCCCGACGCACAAGTTGCCGCCAGCGCATCTGCCGGTGGCGGGAGAACCCCTGCGCAAATAACCGGACGAGCGGCGTGAGAATGCCTGCCCGCACCTCTATCTCGTCGGTGTAGCGGGTGCCGCCGTCGGGCCGCTCGGCAACCGCGATGCCCCTAGTCCGGCACGAGGTCGGTGCTGAGGTATTTCAATCCCGTGTCGCAGGCCACGGTGACGATCAGGCTGCCGGGGGCGGCGTCGCGGGCGAGGCGCAACGCGGCGGCGACATTCGCGCCCGCCGAGAAGCCCGCGAAGATGCCTTCCCGCGACGCCAGCGCACGGGCAGCATTCGTCGCCTCGTCGCCTATGCGAATAGTGCCGTCGCAGAGGGCGGCGTCCCACAGCGGCGGTACGGCGGCGTACCCCGCCCCCTGCAACTTGTGGCGCGGGTTCGTCACCGCCCCACCTGCAAGCACGGGCGACCCTTCCGGCTCCACCGCGAAGCAGCGCACCGCCGGGTTCTGCGCCTTCAATGCCCGCGCCACGCCGAGGAAGGTGCCACCCGTGCCGACGATGGCGCAGAAGTGCGTCACCGCCCCGCCCGTTTGCGCCCAGATTTCCGGCCCCGTGGTTCGTTCGTGACCGCGCACGGCGGCGGGGTTGCGGAACTGGTCGGGGCGGAACGCGCCCCGTTCGCGCACCAGCTCCTGCGTACGAATCTCGACGAGGGCGAGGTCGTCGCCGCTCACCTGCCCCGGCACGCCGCCGGGAACCTGTGGCACGAGTTCGACCTCGGCACCGAGGGCTTGGAGCATCTGCACGCGCTCGCGGCTGTTGCCCACGCTCATCACGGCGACGAAGCGGTAGCCGCGCACCGCGCAGACGACCGCGAGGCCCGCCCCCATGTTGCCGCTCGTCAGTTCCACCACGACGCCGCCCGGTCGCAAGCGTCCGTCCGCCTCGGCCTCCTCGATGCACCGGAGGGCGGCGCGGTCCTTGATCGAGCCGCCGGGGTTTGTCGCCTCCACCTTGATCGCCACGCGCCCGGTCAGGCCCGCCGCCAGCCGGTCGAGGGCCACGAGCGGTGTCCCCCCGATGGTCTCCAGAACGCTCCCCGCGATGCCGCTTCGCCCGTTGTTTGCTGCGTCCATCGAACCCTGCTCCCTGTCACGAAACGGCAACATTCCCGTGCGAACATGGGCAATGCTACCCCACCGGGCGCGGCGAGGGCAACCGGGGCGAGGCGTATTCATTGTCGTGAGGGTATGCCGAAGCCGAAATGCGCCCACCCCCCACCTCCGGGCGGCAGGGGGTCAGAGGGTGTGATGAACCATCGGCGCAGGAAGTCGTGGGACAGCAGTTGCCCATCCTGCCCCCGCTCGCGCCATTCGGCGCAGGGCGTTGAAGCCTTCGCGCAGGTCGTGGTCACGTTGCGGGGCGCGAGGCGCATCAGGGTCGGGCAGGGAAAAACGAAGTGCCACTCGGCATCGTCGACATCGGTGGGGTAGGGTTCGCGTGCTTTCTCCATGCACAAACTATACCGGGCCACGAAGCTCAGAGCCTGTGTGGGAAGGAGTTGGGTCGAGGCAGCTAAGGGCTTTCGCCCGGAGAAATGACGGGGTTCGGACGAGTTCCCGCCGTTCCACCGGCGTCGTTTGCGCTTCTCCCGCGCCGCTTCCTGCCTTCCCACACAGGCTCTCATCACACCCTCTAGGGAAGGGGCCGGGGGAGGGGTGCATTCATTTCACCGGCGCGGGCGCGAGGGCGAGTTTCGCACTCGTGCCGCCGTCCACGTAGAGTGTCTGGCCCGTGATGAACTCCGCCGCGTCGGAGGCGAGGAAGGCCACGGCGCGGGCGATGTCCTCCGGGGTGCCGACGCGGCCCCACGGCACCATCTCGTCGCCCATCTCGCGGCTGTAGTTCGGGTTCGCCAGGTGGCGCGGCACCTCGACGTGACCGGGAGCCACGGCATTCACACGAATGCGTCGCTCGATTAGTTCCATCGCCAGTTGCCGCGTGAAGGCGACGATGGCCCCTTTCGTGGAGGCGTAGACCGCGTACCCCGGCACGCCGCCGTGCGCGTGGATGCTCGTGGTGTTGACGATGCTGCCGCCGCTCTCCGGCATCCGGCGCACCGCCTCCTGTGCGCAAAAGAAGTGCGCCCGCATGTTGACGTGGAAAACCGCGTCGTATTCCGCCGGGGCGATATCGAGGAACGGCTTGCGGAAGGTGACGCCCGCGTTGTTGACGAGGATGTCCAGCCCGCCGAGTTGCCCCGCCGCCTCACGCACGACGCGCAGGCACGTTTCCGCGTCGCCGAGGTCGCCCGACACAACGAAAGCCGTGCCACCCGCCGCCGCAATCTGTGCCGCCGCCGCTTCCGCCCCCGAACCACTATGCGCATAGTGGAGGGCGACCGCCGCCCCCTGCCGCGCCAGTTCCACGGCGACGCCCGCCCCGATGCCGATGCCCGCCCCCGTGACGAGCGCACGCCGCCCCGCGAGGCTCCCCGCGTCGCGCATCACCCGTTCCCGCCGCCCGCCGAGGCGAGCAGGTCCTTGAGGCGCGTGCCGTTCTCCTTGTAGAACGTGAACAGCGTGCGAATGTCCGTCCCCATGCAGAAGTCGCGCACGCCCAGATTCAGGTACCGCTCGGCCTGATCGGGGTGTCCGATCTCGGCGCGGGGGTGCTTGCCCTTCTTGAGCGCGGTGGCGATGGTGTAGTCGTGCGCCTCCGTCACCTGCGAATGCGCCCGCTGACCCGGCAGGCCGAGGCTCATCGAGTAGTCGGCCCCGCCAAACTGCACGAGGTCAATCTCCGGCAGGTCGAGGATCGCTTCGAGGTTCTCGACCGCCTCTTTCTTCTCGATCATCACCGCGATCACCGTGTTCGCCGTGCTCTCGACGTAGAACGGGCTGCCGACTTCGAGCACATTACCCACATCGCGCCCCTGCCCGACGCCGCGCCGCCCGCCCGTGCGCGGCGACTCCGCCTTGACATGGGCGATGCAAGCCTTCGCCTCCTCCACGGTGCGAATGTCGGTGAACATGATGTTCTGGATACCGGCGTTCAAGGCACGCACCGCCCCGTGCGCCCGGTCCTCCTGCGGCAGCTTGATGAGGCCGGAGAGGTGCGGGAACAACTCGATGGCCCGCCCCTGATTTTCGAGCGAGAAGGCATCGTACGGGGCGTATTCCGCGAGGATTTCCACGTAGTCGAACGCCTCGCTATGCCCCACGAGTTCGATGATCGTCGGCCATGCACTGTGCAGCCGCGTCCCCATCGTCGGCTGCCCCGCCTTCAACTTGTCGCGCAGTGGGTTCGTGCGTCGCATGATCTTCTCCTCCTTTGTGATAGACCTCACCCCCCCTGCCCCCTCTCCGTCAAGCGGAGAGGGGGAGCAAATGCGGGAAGGTGCGGGCATTCGCGGTACGCCTCGATCTCTCCATGCGTCACCCCCTCTCCGCTCGACGGAGAGGCGGGTGTCCTCTGGGCGGATGGAGGGTGAGGTTCCCCCTAATTCACCCGCGCCACCGGATCGCGCCCGTGCAGCACGCTCGTGACATTCAACAGCCCCAGCTCGATGCTGCGCTCGATGGCCTCGTGGCTGGCCCCGCCCCGGTGCGAGGTCATGACGAAATTCGGCAAGTCCACGAACAGGTTGTCGGTGTTCGGTTCGATAGCGAACACGTCCATCCCCGCCCCCGCGATCTGCCCCGCCCGCAAGGCGTCCGCGAGGGCGGGTTCGTGGACAATGGGGCCACGCGCCGTGTTGATGAGGTACGCCGTGGGCTTCATCCGTGCGAGGGCGGCGGCGTCAATCAGGCTGCGCGTCGTCTCGTTCAACGGGCAGTGCAGCGAGACGAAATCGGACTGCGCGAGGAGCGTCGGCAGCGGCACGTAGTGGACGCCGTGCGCGTCCGCGAAGGTGATGTCCCATGCGATATCGGCGGCGAGTACCCGCATCCCCAGCCCCTCCGCGATCAGCGCGAGGCTCTTGCCGACGCGACCGAGGCCGATGATGCCGAGCGTCTTGCCCCACAATTCGGGGCCGAAGGTCAGCGGCCACTCGCCGTTGCGCATCCCCCGGTCGGTCACGGCGATGTTCCGGGCGAGATTGAGCATGAAGCCGAGAGCAAGTTCCGCCACAGCGCGATTGTTCGCCCCGGCGCAGATCGCCACCACAGCACCGTGCGCCGTCGCCGCCGCCACGTCAATGTGATCGTAGCCCACCCCCTGCGCACAGACCACTTTCAGGCGAGGCGCGGCGGCGAACACCGTCGGTGTCACCGCCTCCGAACCGACGATCAGCGCGTCCGCGTCCGGGATATAACGGGCGAGCGTCGCCGTGTCCATCGTCGGGTGGTCGGCGTGCGCGATCTGCTCGCAGCCCTGACGGCTCAGGTAGTCGCGCACGTAGTCGCCGTAATTCGCATACTTCGGTGACGTAATCAGCACCTTGAATGGCACGCGCTCCCCCTCCTCGCGGCCCCGCCGCCTCTCCCATGTCCCTGCACGATAGGAGTAACGGTAGCACAGGTCGCACCCGCGATGCAAGCGTATGCGGATACGTATACGATAATTAGAGCGGTTCTCAGAGATGTCGGCATCGGTGGCATTCTGTGGCGCGGTGTTCTCAGCCCGTGATTCGTCTCGCGGGCAGGAATCACGGGCTGAGAGCACCGCGCCACAACGGGACAACCCCGCCAACCTCACTGCACACCGCTTCAGGACGGGGCGAGACATACGCCCCCCCGCTTCATGTCGGGACGAGTGCGGTGTGGCGTTCCTGCGGGTCGCCCGCGACATTGCCCGCGCCGTCCCTCGCCGGGAATGTCGCGGTGAATACTGCGCCGCCGTGCGGACCGTTCTCCGCTCGCAAGTTGCCGCCGTGCGCGAGCAGCACACGCCGTGCGATGGCGAGACCGAGGCCCGCCCCGCCCGTGTCGCGGCTGCGCGACGCCTCTCCCCGGTAAAGCGGCGCGAACAGGTGCGGCAAATCCGCCAGGATGATCCCGGAACCCGTGTCCGCCACGGAGAAGCCAAGCCCGCGTCCGCCCGTGTCGCCCCACCAACGCACCGTGATCGTGCCGCCATTTGGGGTATGGCGCACCGCATTGTCGAGCAGGTTCTCGGCGGCGCGACCGAGCAGGTGCGCGTCGCCCTCGTAGGGGCAGTCGTCGGGGCCGTCGAACGCGAGAACAACGGCGCGTTCGGACGCTTGCGGCACGAACCCGTCGGCGGCGCGACGGAGCAGCCCGCCGAGGTCGAGCGGGGCGCGTTCCGGCGGCTGTTCGAGGTAGTCCACACGGGCATAGGTGAAGAGATCGGCGATCAGGCGGTCGAGCGCACCCACCTTCTCGCGGCAGACCGCGAGGTACTCCGCCACCCGTTCGGGGGAGCGGGCCACGCCCGTCGCCAGCCCCTCCAGATACCCCCGCAGCGAAAAGAGCGGCGTGCGCAGGTCGTGGACGATGGCGGCGATGAATAGCCCCCGCTCGCCCTCCACCTCGGCCTGTCGGTACACCGACTCGCGCAGCCCGTCCGCCATTGCCCGGAAGGCGTCGCCCACCGCCGCGACCTCGCTGACGCGAGCGGGGGGCAGGTGGAATTCCAGATCGCCCGCCGCGATGCGCCGCGCCGCCGCGCCCATCGCCGCCAGCGGCACGAGCACCGCCCGACCGAGCAGCCACGCCGCGAGCAGCGTCGTCAGCGCAAAGGCGACGCCGCCCGCGACGAGAACTTGCGTACGCGACGGCCCCGCGCTCTCGAACAGCAGCCGCTGCCACGTCGTGGGCCGCGACGACGAGCGGGCGAATTGCGGCAGGCCGAACACGATCTGCGCGGTACCGACCGTGACCCCATTCTGCACCACCACAAATCGCGCCGCCGGCTGCGTGAACGCGACCGGCTCCGGCGACAGCGGCGTTCCCGCCGCCATCGCGGGGAACGGGATGCCCAACGGATCGCCGTAGAGCACATCCCCCCGCATGTCTTGCAGCACCACCGAGATGTCCTGCCCCGCCAGCCGCTCCGAGAGGTCGGCCTGCCACGCCGGGTCGTCCCAGCGGCCCACATCGCGCACCATGTCCGCACGCAGCGCGTCGAGATCGGGGAACGAGGCGAATGCGCCGCGCACCGCGAAGGCCGCCGTGACGGTCATCGCAAGCAGCGGCACGCCCACCACCGCCACGAGAGCCAGCCCCAACCACACCCGAATCGGCAACGCCGTCGCCCGCCCGTTTCGCATCTCTCACCCACCAGGAAAGGATTCACCACAGAGACACAGAGAACACAGAGGAGAATCCGAGGAATGTCCGGTTGAAATGAACCTTTCTCCCATCCCTCTCGGTGATCTCTGTGCCTCTGTGGTTAATCCTTTCGCGTATTTTCCCGCTGGCCCTCGAAGCGGTAGCCGACGCCCCACACGGTGACGATCAGTTTCGGCTGACCGGGCTGCTCCTCGATCTTCTCGCGGATGCGGCCCACATGCACCGCCACGGTGTGCAAATCCCCGTAGCCGCCCCAGAGGCGGTCGAAGAGCTGTTCGCGGGTGAAGACCTGCCGGGGGTTCTCCGCCAGATGATGCAGCAGGTCGAACTCTCGCGGCGCGAGTGGCACGACGCGACCATTCACGCGCACCTCCCGCGCCCGCACGTCGAGCACGAGCCGCCCGAAATCGAGCACCGGCACGGGCGGTGCCGGGGCGCGGTAGCGGCGCAGTACCGCCTTCACCCGCGCCACAACCTCGCTCGGCGTGGCGGTCTTCGTGATGTAGTCGTCGCCGCCGAGGCCGAGGCCGCGAATCTTGTCCACGTCGGCGTCGCGTGCGGAGAGGAACAGCACGGGGATATCCCGCGACTCGCGGATGCGGCGGCAGAGCGCGAAACCGTCCTCCCCCGGCATCATCACATCGAGCAGCACGCACGCCACGGGCTGTTCTTCCAGCAGCCGCCATGCGTGGTTCGCGTCGCCCGCCGTCGCCGCCGCGAACCCCTCGGATTCGAGGAAATCCCGCAGTATCTTCAGGATCGCCGGGTCGTCGTCCACCACGAGTACGAGCGGCTTCGCCTCGCCGTTCGCCGCGTTCACCGGGTTCGTCGCGGTACTCGTCCCGTTTGTTGCCATCTCGCCGCCTGTCCGCTACACGCCGCACGCCCGCCGCCATTGTACGGGGCGTTGTCGGGATGTGCCGAAAACACGCGGGGGCCGTGACGGTTTGTTGACGGCGTGAAGCATCGGGAGAACACAGGCGTTGCGGCACCCATGCGGACCCGTGGAGAGCGGGATTCAGCCCGCCGCATTGATTCTTCCCCAACGAGCGGCGGGCTGGTAAAGATTCACAACTGAATCGGGCAATGGTGGGGCAGGCTGATAAACCTCAAGAACCAGATCGGGTAGTGTGCAGCGTTCCTTGTGGCGCGGTGCTCTCAGCCCGTGATTCGTCTCGCGGGCAGGAATCACGGGCTGAAGCCCGCGCCACATGGGGAAATACCCCGCCAATCATCTCGCACCCTGCTCTAAGAACCAGATCGGGTAATGTGCGTTTTCGGGGTGGGATGGTGCTCTCAGCCCGTCATCCCCGGACGACGGGCTGAGAGCACCATCCCACTGCACCCGATCCCGTTGTTAGCCCCTGTCAGCCCGCCCTGTACGGATACGACAACCGCCACAGTGGTCAGCCCCCCGCCGCTTTCCGCGCCTTGCGGTTGAGCATCGCCTTGCCGGATTTCGTCAGGCGACACTGCAACGGGTTCGCCACCGTGCATTCCACCACGCCGATCCGCTCCAGACGGTCGAGGATGGTCTGCACATGCGCGAGCGGCACGCCCGTTGCGGGGGCTACCGTGCCGATGTAGCGGTGCTCGCCGTCCACCGGGCCGCACTGCGCCACGATGGCGTCCGCCACCTTGTCGAACGTCGCCTTGTCCACCCCCGGCCTCGACTCCATCTTGCCCCCTTCGTGAAATAACGAGCAACAGGCGACGGGTAGCGGGTGCGGCCCAACCGCGTGCCGTCCGGCGACGGGATGCGAACACCGCCCCCCGGTGCAGTACAGGTTCCCCGCCACGTCGGTCTTCAAACCATCCGGTCGCCCGATATCGGTGCTCGTCATGTCCGCGAACTCGCAGGAGAGGCGGCGGGCGATCTGTTCGCGGACGATCAGCCGCCCCGCCGCGTCGAGCGCGAGGCCATTGCCGCCGCCCGTGTTCGCACGAAACGTCGTGAACTCCGGCCCTTCGGGGAGCGGGCGGTAGCGCACGGTGCGGCTGCGCGGGATGTCGCTGAACAGCAGGTGATCGCCGCGCCACACCGGCCCCTCGGTGAGGCCGAAGCCCGCCGCGAGCTGTTCCAGCGCGGTATCGGGCGCGACGATCCCCGGAAAGCGTCGGCGCACGCCTCCAGATCGTCGCTCACCGCCCGCCCACCCGCGTGCGCAGGTAGGCGATGCTCCGCGTGATCGCGGCGTCGGGGTCGGCCCCACCGCCGAACTCGAAGCAGTAGATCACCGACTGCGGCAGGGCGTCGAGGGCGTCGAGGATCGGGCCGAGCGGCATTGCCCCGTCGCCGAGCGGCACGGGGGCGTCGGCGGGGTTCGCCGTCTGATCCTTGAGGTGCGCACTGACGGCGCGGTCGCCCACGACGCGGATCGCGGCGGGTACGTCCTCGCCGTGGCGGGTGTAGTTGCCGATATCCACGTTTGTCCGCAGGTCGGCGTACTGATCGAGGGCGCGGCGAATCTCCGCGACCGTGCCGCCGGGGGTGCCGCTGTAGTTTTCGAGCGCAAGCGTCACGCCCTGATCGAGCGCGAAGGCGAGCGTCGCCGCCCCGCGCCGCCAGCCCGCTTCGTCGTCGTCCGCCGGGACGGTACCGGGAAAGAGGCGGAACTGCGCCGCACCAAGCCCCCCGGCGTCGGCGATGTCCTTATGCGTGCGGGCGTCGCCCTCGGCGTCGGCATTGAACAGCGTGGCGTGCGTGGCGTAGATAAGCGACACACCGAGGGCCGTCGCCCGTTCGCGGGCTTCGGGAATCTCGCGCTCCGCGTCCCGCCAGTAATCGCGGCGCAACTCCGCCCCGTCCGCGCCGAGGCGATGCGCCGCCTCCACGACCTCGCGGCTCGTCATCGCCCCACTTTTTAGCGCGTCGTGGTACTGCGCCACCGAGATGTACACCGGACGTGCCGCCGCCATGCGCTTCCCCCTCCCGAACCCGTCACTCGCTAACAGCCCCACAACAAAGGGATAGGCGTCGCAGCCTGCCCCATCATTCTACTGTCTAATCCTTCGCCGGTACATCGGTGTCGGCAGGCGTCTGCGGAACCGCGTCCTGCGGCGGCGGCGGCGGCGGCTGTTCGCGGGCGAGGCGGTCTATCGCGTCCCGCATCTCGGAGAGGTCGGTGAAGTTGCGGTATACACTGGCGAAACGGATATACGTCACGCTATCGAGGTCGCGCAACCGCGCCATCACGAGTTCGCCCACATTCTCGCTCGGCACCTCGCGCCCGCCCATCTCGAACAGCTTGCGCTCCACATCCGCGACGAGGCGGTCAATGTCGCCCTCGCTCACGGGCCGCTTCGTGGCGGCGACGCGAACCGAGAGGCGCAGCTTGCGCGGGTCGTACTCCTCGCGCCGCCCGTCGCGCTTGACGATGTAGAGGCTAACCGCCTCGGCGCGTTCGTAGGTGGTGAACCGCCGCCCGCAATGCTGACACTCGCGGCGGCGGCGGATGCTCTCGCCGCCGCCCAACTCCCGCGAATCAATAACGCGGGAGTCGGGGGTGTTGCAATACGGGCAACGCACGACCCCTTACCGCCCGCGCAGGATGCGCACGAACGGCGGCACATCGAAGTCGTCCTCGTCGCCGTTGCCGCCGCCGTTATTGTTCGCCCCGCGCCGGTCGCGCTCGTCCGGGCGGTTGCTCGGCTGCTGCGGCTGCGGCGGGCGGGCGGCGGGTTCCTGCCGCCGGATGGGGCCAGTGGTGAATTCCTCGGCACTGCGCAGGCCGCTGTCGTTGCGGTCAGTGCGGCCCCCGTCGCGGTCGCGGGTGCTGAAGATATCGCTCGTGCGCCGGGGGCGGTCGCGCTCCGGCGTCGCGGCGGATTGCGACGGCGGTTGCGCCGCCCCATTCGGGGGCGTGCGATACGGCTGCTGCGGGGGCAGGGCCACCGCGTTCGGGCGACCGGGCAGCGTCCCCGGCTTCTCCAACGGCGGGCGGGCGGGCGGCAGCCCCGGCGCGGGCGCGTCGCGGCTGAACCCCGGACGCGCCGGCTTGTTGCGGTCGGCCTGATCGAAACCCGTGGCGATGAGCGTGATGCTCACCTCCTGCGTGCTCATGTGCTCGTCGAGCGTGGTGCCGAAGATGAAGTTCACGCTCGGGTCCGCCGCCGTGCGCACGATCTCCGCCGCCTCGAAAATCTCTTGCAGGCTCATGTCGCTCGGCCCCGCGATGTTGAACAGGATGCCCGTCGCGCCCTGAATGCTCATCTCCAGCAGCGGACTTTCGATGGCCTGACGTGCGGCGTCCGACGCCCGGTTGTCGCCGATGCCGCGCCCGATGGCCATGAAGGCACTGCCCGCCCCGCTCATGATCGTCTTCACGTCCGCGAAGTCGAGGTTGATGATGCCGGGGCGCGTGATGAGATCGGCGATGCCCTGAATACCCTGCTTCAGCACGTCGTCCGCGAGCCGGAAGGCTTCCAGAAACGTCATCTTCGGGTCGGCGATGGCGAGGAGCCGCTGGTTGGGGATCGTGATGAGCGCATCCACACGCTCCCGCAGGAGCGCGATGCCCTCATCGGCATTCTGCCGCCGCTTCGGCCCCTCGAAGTCGAACGGCTTCGTGACCACGCCCACGGTGAGCGCACCGACCTCCTTGGCGATCTCGGCGATCACCGGGCTGGCTCCCGTGCCGGTGCCGCCGCCCATACCGGCGGTGATGAACACCATGTCCGCGCCTTTGAGCACGTCAAAGATCGCTTCCCGCGTCTCCTCGGCGGCCTTCGCGCCGATGGCGGGGTTGCCGCCCGCGCCGAGGCCTTTGGTCAGTTTATCGCCGATGCGCAGGCAGAAACTCGCCTGCGAATGCAGCAGTGCCTGCGCATCGGTGTTCACGGCGACGAATTCGACGCCGTGCAACTTCGCCTCGATCATGCGGTTCACGGCATTGCTGCCGCCGCCCCCGACACCGATCACCTTGATCTGGGCGAAGTTCTCGCCGCCGTACGCGATGTGCGATTCAAACATACCGTCGCCTCCTCGTCCGCCCACCCGTACGCCGTGCTGGCGTGCCGTTCACCACATCGTCACATAATACACGCACTGTCACACATTCGCTACCGAAAACTTCGCACGGTGCTATCATGTTACGGGAGGAACTCCCGCAACCACGACTGCAACCTGCCCTGCGCCGCCGCATCCGCCCCCTGCCGCGCCCGCTCCTCGCGTCCGGGGGCGGGCCGCAACCCCGCGATGCGGGCCGCTTGCGCCGCTTCCCACCAACGGACGGTGCCGAGCGCGGCGGCGTACCCCGGCACCTGAGCCTCCGGCGTGCCGACGATCCCCCACGGCCCCGCGACGCGCACCGGCAGGCCGAGCGACCCCCGTGCGACGTGCGCCATCCCCGAAAGGGCGGAGCCACCGCCGCACAGCACCACGCTCTGGACATTCGCCCCCCGCGCCGCCCTGATTTCTCGCCCTTGCGCGGGGCGGATCACCTCGGCGACACGTCCCATGATCTGCTCCACGCGGGCTGCGATGATGGCGACCACGAGGGCCACCGCCACAGTCTTGCGGCTGCCATCCGCCCCCCGTGTGACAAGTTCGGTATGCGCGGGATTGCGGATATTACCCACGAGCAACTTCAACCGCTCCGCCTCGGCGGGCCGTACGCCGAGCAGAGTGGCGAGGTCGCGGGTGATGTGGTCGCCACCGACGGGTAAGCATACCACGCGCTGCACACCCGCGTCGGCGACAATCGCCACGCTCGTCTGCTCGGCACCGCACTCCACGAGGGCGACGCCCGCCGCCTGCTCCTCGTGCAGCACGGTACTCGCCACCGCCGCCACGGCACTCGGCAGCACATCGGCCCACGCGATCCCCGCGACCGCCGCCGCCTCGTCCCACGCGGCGGCGTAGGGGCTGTGCGGGTGGGTCGTCGCTCGCACCGAGGCGAGGGTGGGCAGCGTCACCCGCACCCCGCCCCCGGCGGTCTCGAACAGCGTCAGCGGCACGGCGAGCGACGCCCGCAGCACGCGATGGCCCGCGACCGCCTCGGCCTCGCGCACCGCCTCGCGCAGCGATTCGCCCACCGCCTGCGGGTCGAGCAGGCTGCCGCGCCGCATCCCCCGCGTCGGTGCCTCACCGACACCGAGGACACGCAGGGTGCGCGGCATCGCGGCGGCCTTCGGCGCGGCGGCATAGGAGTACGGGCGCGGCCCCTCCTCCAGCGTGGTCACGACCACGCGCACCCCCACGCTGCCGACATCCACGCCGACCACCACGGGCATCGCCCGCCGCTCCTCGCCCCACATTCGCCGGTTCATCGCCCCTCCCCCGTCGTTGCCGTTGTTCGTCGTTGTTATTCGTCGTTGTCATCGTCGCTGCGGAAGACGGACTTCAACCCGCCATTCCAGAAGAATCAATGCGATGGGCTGAAAGCACCACCCTCCACGATTCGTTCTCGCATCGTTATCGCCGCGTCGCCGTCGGTACGGCGGTCGGTGCCGCAACCGTCAGCGCGGGCCGCGTGTCGCGCACCGCGACGCGACCGGGATCGCGCAGATCGGCGTCGGTCCATGTCTGGTCGTCGCGGATGATCGCCCGCAATACCGCCAACTTCTGTCCGAGCCTCTCATCGGTGCCGATCACGGCGTTCCACCGCTCGGTTTGCACGATCACGCCGATGGTCGGGTCCACCACCACCGCCGCCTCCGACACCCCGGCCTCGGCGGGTAGGCGATCAATCACGGCAAGCACGGCGTCCACGAGCCGCGCCTCGATGCGCTCCCCGATGACGACCGGCCCCGTCGCCAGCACGCGCACACGCGGCACGGGGGGTGGCCCCCCCTCCACCTTCGCCAGCACCGTGCCGTCGCGGTCGAGCAGCAATGCCGTCGCGCCCGTGTCCCACACGAGGGCGGCCTGCCGCTCCTCCACATGGATGACGAGCAGGTCGGGGAACTCGGTGCGCACCGCCACCGAGCGCACGGCGGGCAACTCCGCGAGCCGCGTCGCCACGCCCCGCGCATCCACACCGAACACGCCGCGACCGAGCACGCCGCTCGTCTCCGCTAGCATCGGCCCCGACACCGCGACGACACCCTCCACCGCCACGCGCCGCACCGCGAAGTGCGGGTCGGTGACGAGAACCGTGAGCAGCACGCCGACGCCGACCGCCCCGACGCCCGCCGGGAGCCGCCCGCTGCGCAACGCCACGAGCAGCGAGCGCGTGATGCGCCACCCTGCCCGTGCCGTGCGTGCGGCGTCACTCCTATGCGGCACCGTTCCCCCTCACGGTCAAAGGCCGAAAGTCGAAAGTCGGCAGGAACCGACGCGCACAACCGTGTACGTACATCTATTGTACGGGACGATTGACGAAAAGCAACAGTTATTGTCAACTCATTTCTATGGATGTCTCCCCCGCACTGTCGCTACACTTCATTTTGTCGCGGCTCGTGGAAGTTCCTTGTCCGTTGTTCGCTCGTCGTATTAGCCGTAGGCGTCGTTGACGTGTGTCCGTTTTTCGGTCGTTGCAGCGGCGTCGCTGTCGTTCTGCAACCGAGTGAGGAACACATGGAGCGCGTCCCGAAGCGATTCGATCTCTTGCGGACTTGTGCGTTCGGCCCACTGTGCTTCGACACGGCGACCGGCGACGATGGCAATCGGGCGCACGGCTTCACCACGCGGCGTAAGGAAGACCAGTCGAGCGCGGCGGTCGCTCGGATCGGGCCGTCGTTCGACGTAGCCCATCGTCTCGAGTTCCTCGACCGCCTGTGCCATCGTCTGCTTGCGCACATGTGCAAGCCGTGTCAGTTCGCTGACATGGATGCCCTCCGGGGGAACGAATGTGAAGACGTTCGCGTGCGGCGGGCGGATATCACCGAACCCGGCGTCATCCAATGCCGTGTCCACCGCCTGGGTCCAGTGCTGATGAACCAGCCGGAGCAGCAGGCCGAGCGACGTGTGATGGGGAGCGTGTTCTTCAGCCATATTGACAGGCACCTGTCTATCATGATAGGATGGTCACGTATCAATCCATCATAGCAGCAGAGGGAGATGCGATGCCCACGATTGAGGTGCTCGACTCGACGATGTTCTACGAGGAGACGGGGGCCGGAACACCGCTCGTCTTCCTGCACGGCAACCCGGCCTCGTCGTATCTCTGGCGGCATGTGCTACCCCGAATCGGTGAGCCGGGTCGCTGCCTCGCGCCCGACCTCATCGGCATGGGCCGTTCGGGAAAGCCCGACGTACCGTATCGCTATGCCGATCACGCCCGCTATCTCGATGCGTGGTTCGATGCGCTCGCGCTGGACGGCGTCGTGCTGGTCGGTATTGACTGGGGCGGTTCGCTTGCGTTCGACTGGGCCGCACGCCACCCCGGACGCACACGCGGCGTGGCATTCATGGAGACTATCGTCCGCCCGATGTCGTGGGACGACATGGCGGTCGGCGCACGACCGCGCTTCGAGGCATACCGAACGCCCGGTGTCGGCGAGCGGCTGGTACTCGACGAAAACGCCTTCATCGAAGGGGCTTTGCGTGCGACCGTGCTGAATGGACTGAGCGACGCGGATCAGGAGGCGTACCGCGAGCCGTACCCGACCCCCGATAGCCGCCGTCCGCTTTTGGCATGGCCGCGTGCGCTGCCGATCAATGGCGAACCGGCAGATGTCGTCAGCCGCATCGAGGCGCACGACGACTGGTTGGCGAGCAGCGACGAGGTGCCGAAGCTGCTCCTGACCTTCGACACGTCGCCGACCCTGATGATCGGCGCGGCGATGACCGCATGGTGCGCGGCGCATATCGCCAGTCTAGAGATTGCGTCCTGTGGGGCGGCGGGTCATCTCGCGCCGGAGGATCAGCCCGACGCAATCGCTGTGGCAATCGTCTCATGGGTAGATCGGCACCAGCTACGGTCAAACGACGCGCCGCACACGACCGCCTCATCCCCCGTCTAGCGGTGCCGCCCCGCGTGCCGTTCGAGGGCGAGGGTGACGAGGCGGTCCACCAGTTCGCCGTAGCCGACGCCCACCGCCGCCCACATACTGGCGTACATGCTCGTGCTCGTGAAGCCGGGGATGGTGTTGATCTCGTTCACGAGCACGCGGTCGTTCGCCTCGTCGTAGAAGCAGTCCACCCGTGCGAGGCCCGCCGCGTCCACGGCCCGGAAGACCGCCACGGCGAGCCGCCGCACCTCGTCCGCGATGTGCTCAGGCACCTTCGCGGGGATATTAAGCGTCGTGTTCGCGTCGGTGTACTTCGCCTCGTAGTCGTAGAACTCGTGTCCGCCGCCGATCACGATCTCGCCCACCGCCGAGGTCTCCGGCTCGTCGTTGCCGAGCACGGAGCATTCCACCTCGCGGGCGATCACGGCTTCCTCTACCAACACACGGCGGTCGTAGCGGAAGGCTTCGTGCATCGCGGCGTCGAGTTCCGCCGCGTCGTGCGCCTTCGAGACCCCGACCGAACTGCCCATATTCGCCGGTTTCACGAAGCAGGGGAAGCCGAGTTGCGCCGCGATACGCCCCCGCGCCGCCTGCGGGTCGCGTCGCCACTCGTAGTCGCGCACGAGCACGGCGCGGGGCGTGGGCAACCCCGCGTCGCGCAGCATCGCCTTCATCGCCCACTTGTCCATGCCCACGGCACTGGCGAGCACCCCCGAACCGACATAGGCGATGTCCATCAGTTCGAGGAAGCCCTGCACCGTGCCGTCCTCGCCGCGTGGCCCGTGCAGCACGGGAAAGATCACATCGAGGCGGTGTAACTCGTTCGCCGCGCCCTCCGGCCCCGGCACGAGTGCCGAGCCGCCCGCCGCATTCGCCGCGAGTGCGCCGCCCGTCGCCGCCGTGTCGCCGGGTTCGTTGTCGGGTTCGTCTATGGGCGGCGGCGTGGCGGTCAGTTGCCCGCCCGCCTCCAGAAGCGTCTGCATCGGGTCGCCGCCCGTGAGCCACTGCCCATTGCGCGTGATGCCCACCGGAACTACCTCGTAGGTGTCGCGGTCGAGGGCCGCGATCACCGACCGCGCCGACGCGATGCTCACCGCGTGTTCGCTCGACTGCCCACCGAACAGCACCCCCACCCGCAATTTCCGTCGTGTTCCCCGCCCCTGTGTCATTGCGCCCCCGCCGTGTGTGGTGTAGGGGCGCACGGCTGTGCGCCCTCTCGCCGCGTCTCGATACCTGCGGAAAAGACCAGCTCCCGCCGGGAAGGGCGCACCGCCGTGCGCCCCTACAGCGGCACCCGCAACTATTCCCTGCCCCACTCCCCCACGCGCTGCACCTCGCGCTGCAAGTCAATCCCGAATCGCGCCCGCACATGGTCCCGGCAGAGATCACCGAGGTTCTGCACATCGGCGGCGGTGGCGGTGCCGTGTTCGTTGACGAGGAAATTCGCGTGGACGGGCGAGACCTGCGCCCCGCCGACCCGCGCCCCCTTGAGGCCGCAGGCGTCTATCAGCCGCCCCGCCGCGTCCCCCGGCGGGTTCTGGAAGAAACTGCCCGCCGAGGCCGCCCGTGGCTGCGCGACGCGCCGCCACTCGTGGTACTCCCGCGCCTTCGCCGCGAGGGTTGCGGGGTCGCCGCGTTGCAGGCGCAGGCGAATGGCGGTCAGCACGCCGCGAATCGCCCCATCCTTGATGGCACTGTGACGGTACGCATACGCCATCTCCGGCAGCGTCACGACGCGGCGCGTGCCGTCCATCTCGATCACTGTCGCGTCGAGGAAGTTCGCCGTCATGTCGCTGCCGTGCGCCCCGGCGTTGTTCGCCGCCGCCCCGCCGAGCGTTCCCGGCAACCCCACCGCCCATTCCAGCCCCGCGAAGCCCCGCTCCCCGCACGCTTCCGCGAAACCGGAGGTCATCGTCCCCGCGTGCGCCGTCACGACCGGGGCGTCGGGGTCGCTCTCGTCCACGACGAGCGGGCCGGGGGGCGCGAGCAGTTTCACCACGAGGCCGCGCACCCCCGCGTCGCTTACCAGCAGGTTGCTGCCGCCGCCGATGATCGTCACGGGGACGCCCCCGGCGTGCGCCCACGCGAGGGCGCGAGCGAGCGGTTCGTCGCCCTCCTTCGCCCCAACGCGCAGGAACCAGTCCGCAGGGCCACCGACCTTCAGCGTCGTGTGCCGCCGCAACGATTCGCCCGCTTTGAGAGCGGCGGTGTCGGTGAGTTGGATCGTCGCGCCCAAGAAGACCTCACCCCCTGCCCCCTCTCCGTCAAGCGGAGAAGGGGAGAACCGCCGCAGCATCGAGGCGTTACAGGAACGCTCGAACCTTCCCGTATTTGCTCCCCCTCTCCGCCTGACGGAGAGGGGGTAGGGGGTGAGGTCTGCCGCATTGATTGCGCTAATCAATCAATGCGGCGGGCTACAGCCCACCCTCCACCGGATTGCTTCTCTGAATCGGCGGGCTGAGAGCACCACCCTGCACCGGATCGTCGGTCTCGCCCGCACCCTCGCGCAGCGCCGCCAGCAGGCGCGGCCCCACAACGGTCACGTCGCCCGCGCCCATGACGAGTACCACATCCCCCGGCTTCGCCACGCCGCGCAGCACGTCCAGCGTGGCAGCGAGGTCGCCCGACGCCCGCCCGCGCCCTGTAGGGATATGTGATACCACATCCTCCGCCGCGACGGTACCGGGGTTGGCCTCGCGGGCGGCGTAGATGTCGGTCACGAGGGCGACATCCGCCCCCCCCAACGCCGCCCCGAACTCGCGCACGAACAGGGCGGTGCGGCTGTAGGTGTGCGGCTGGAGAACGGCGACGACGCGGCGGTGCGGGTACCGGGCGCGGGCGGCGGCGAGCGTCGCCCGCACCTTCGTCGGGTGGTGGGCGTAGTCATCTATCACCGCCACGCCGCCCGCCTCACCGAGCAATTCGAACCGCCGCCCCACGCCGCCGTACGCCGAAAGTACCCGCACCGTCGCCGCCGCGTCCGCCCCGACCGCCGCGCACGCCGCCGCCGCCATCGCCGCGTTGTAGAGGTTGTGTTCCCCCGGCTGTCCCGGCGCGAGCGGGCCGATCATCGCGCCGCCGTGCCACACCAGTACCACACCGCGTGAAACCACGATGCGCCAGTCCGCGTGTTCCGCCCGTCCGACGCGCTCCACGCGCCCGCCGTTGCGCTCGTGCGATTGCGCCAGTTCCTCGCACGCGGGGTCGTCGGCGTTGGTGATGAGCAGGCCGTCCGGCACGACGCGGGCCGCGAACTGCGCGAAGGCGTCGCGGTACGTTGCTTCGTTCGGAAAGAGGTCGGGGTGATCGTACTCCATGTTCGTGACCACGGCGACGCGGGGCGCGAGGTGCAGGAACGAGTAGTCGTACTCGTCCGCCTCCACCACGCCGACGCCGCCCGCGCCACCCGCGCCCGCGAAGGCGGAGGTGCCGAGGTCGCGCACTTCGGCACCCACAGCGTACCACGGGTCGAGGCCGAGCCGCGAGAGCGCGAAGGCAACCATGCCGCTCGTGGTGCTCTTGCCCGCCGTTCCCGCGACCGCGATCAGCCGCCGCGTGTTTGCGAGGAGGCCGAGCAACGCCGCCCGCTTGACGACGGGGATGCCGCGTGCGAGGGCCGCCGCGACCTCCGGGTTCGCCGTGTTTACCGCCGCCGTGATAATCACGAGGGCCGCGTCGCCCACCTGCGCGGCGTCGTGTCCGACATACACCGTGGCCCCGCCCGCACGGAGGGCGGCGAGGGCGGGCGTGTCGGCGCGGTCGGAGCCGGAGACGCGGTAGCCGTCCGCGAGTAGCAACCGGGCGAGGCCGATCATCCCCGCCCCGCCGATGCCGACGAAATGCACGGGGCCGGGGGGCGGCGGGAGGGCGAGGGGCTGGATCACCTCACCCCCCTCACCCCTCTCCCGCGTACAGGAGAGGGGAAGGACTGTTGTAGCATCGAGGTGTCGTGTGAAGTCCCGTTGCTTCCCGCAATTACTCCCCCTCTCCGCTTGACGGAGAGGGGGCAGGGGGGTGAGATTCCTCGCATTTCAGAGCGGTATTTGGTGGTGTTGCGGCTGTGTCGGAAGCCGTGGAGGGTGGTGCTCTTAGCCCGCCGCATTGACTGACCGGAGCGAGCCAACGCGGCGGGCTGAAGCCCACCCTCCACGGGTGCCGCGACCGCCCTGCACATCGCTCTACTCGTCGTCATCGCGCACCGCCGCAGGGTCGAGCCGGGTGACGATGGCCCCCGTGCCGGGTCGTTCGCCGTCCCGCCCGCCGGGGCGCGAGCGCGGCGCGGGCGGGAATGGACGCGGCGGCGCGGCTCGGTATGGCCCGTTGTCGTTGCCCGCGTCGTCGTTGTCGCCATCGTTGTCGTCGTCGTCGTCCCACCCGGCGCGGGAGGAGCGGGGCAGGGGGATGCGCGTCACGAACTCGCCCGACGATTCGCGGCGCGGCGACGAGCGGGGCGGCACGGCTTCCGCCATCGGTTCCTCGTCTGGTTCCTCGTCGGCACTATTGCCATCGTTGCCATCGTCCCCGTGGTCGCGTTCGTCGTAGTCGGGCGGCGCGGGCGGTTCGGGTCGGGCGGCACGCTGCGGCGGTCGCGCCTTCGCCACCGGGCGACCGAAGAGCGGGCGGGATTGCGCGTCATTGCGCGTCGTGGGCGGGTCGTCGTTGTCGGGATCGGGCGCGGCGGCGGGTGTTGGCGTCGGCTTTGGCGTCGGTGTCGGGCGCGAGTGGGGCAACGGGCGCGATGCCGGTGCCGATACGCCGCGTCCCCGCGTGTACGGCACGCCCTGCCGCGAGATGTTGATGAGCACGCCGAGGGTGCCAAGGGCCACGGCGAGGTTCGAGCCGCCGTACGAGAAGAACGGCAGCGGCACGCCCGTGAAGGGGATCGCCGCCGTGACGCCGCCGATATTAATCATTGCCTGAAAGCAGATCCATGTGGTGATGCCCGTCGCCATGATCGCACCGAAGCGGTCGGGGGCGCGGAGGGCGCAACGGTAGCCGCGCACCGCGAGCAGCGTGAACAGGGCCAGCACGAGAACGCAGCCGATCAGCCCCAATTCCTCGCCCACCACGGCGATGATCGCGTCGGTATGGGCGGCGGGGAGCCAACTGAACTTCTGCCGCGACGCCCCCAGACCCTGACCGAAGATGCCGCCGTTGCCGAGGGCGATGTGCGCCTGCCAGAGTTGCCAGCCGGAGTCGCGCAGGTCCTGCTGATCGGGGCGCAGGAAACTGAGGAGCCGCTCGCGGCGGTAATCCGCCGAGAAGGCAAGCATCACGAACGCGACGACGCCCGTGGCGACGAACAGGGCGAACTGCCGCAGATCGGCCCCCGCCACGAGGAAGATGCTCATGCCGATCATCACGAGCACGGTGGTGGTGCCGAGATCGGGTTCGAGCATCACGAGAAAGGCGATCACGCTCAGGGTGAGGGCGAACGGCACCGCACCGTTCATGAAGTGGCGGATGCGGCTCCCCTTGCGGTCGAGCAAATCCGCCATGTAAAGCGTGAGGACGAATTTCATCACCTCGGCGGGCTGCATCTGGATAGGGCCGAGGTCGAACCACCGCCGCGCCCCGCCGATGCTCTCCCCGACGATCAGCACGACCACGAGGGCGAGGCAGGTGATCGCCATCGCGGGAACGGAAAACCGCCGCCAGAAGTGGTAATCCACCCGCGCCGTCAGGAGCAATGCCGCCAGCCCGACGCCGAGCGACAGCAAGCTGCGGCGCAGGTAGAACAGCCCGTCGTCGTTGAAGCGGATGCCCACGGCATACGAGGCACTGAAGGTCAGCACCGTGCCGAACAGGCAGAGGGCGATCAGCGTGCCGATCAGCGCGAGGTCGGGCGTCAGGGTGGCCGCGCCCTCGGTGCTCGTCTTCGGTGCCGCCGCGCCGGGTGGTGCGCCTGCATTCGCGTTCGCTACCATCCCCTAATCCCCCCGTTCCGCCGCCGCGAGGGCGATCACCGCCGCCCGGAATTGGTCGCCCCGGTCGAACTCGTTCTCGAAAACGCCGAAACTCGCCGCCCCCGGTGCCAGCAGCACCGTGTCGCCCGCCGCCGCGAGTTGCCCCGCCGCGTCCATCGCCTCCGCCATGCCGCGCACGGGGCCGACGAGTGCGCCCGCGTAGCCCCGCTCGGTCAGCAGGTCGCGGAGCGGCGTCGGTCGCGCCCCGTGGAAGAGCACAATCGCCTTCGTACCGAGCATCTCATTGACCAACTCCGCGAAATCCAGCCCCTTGTCGCTGCCCCCCGCGAGCAGCACGACCGGCCCCGGCGTGGTGCGCAGGGCGGCAACGGCGGCGGCGGGGGCGGTGGCGGCGGTGTCGTTGATGTACCGCACCCCGCGCACCACGCCTAAATCTTCGTACCGATGCGGCACGCCCCGGAAATTCGCCAGCCCCGCCCGCACCGCGTCCACGGGAACGCCGTAGGCCATCGCCGCCGCCGCGACCGCCGCCGCGTTGACGCGGTTGTGCGTGCCGGGGAGCGGAATACCCCCCGGCCCCGCCACGGGGTACGAGCGGTCGCCGTCCGTCCAGAGCACGGTGTCGACGTCCGCGATGTACCACGACCCACGCGGGTAGCCGCGCACCCCTTCCGGGAGTATCCCGAAGGGCATCACGCGCCCCGGTGCCGTTCCCTCCTTCGCCGTGAGGTACGCGAGGCCCGCGTCGTGTGCGGTGTCCGCGTGCGTCGTGTCGGGCAAGACGAGGGTATCATCCGGTGTCTGGTGGGCGGCGATGGCCCATTTCGCGTCGCCGTACGCCTCAAGACTCGGGTAGCGGTCGAGGTGATCGGGCGAGAGGTTCGTGAACACGGCGACATGGGGGCTGAGGCCGCGCTCCCCCAGTGCCTCTAACTGGAACGACGAAAGTTCCAGCACCACGGGCGTGGTCGGCGTGATCTGCGGCAGGGCATCGAGCGCGGAGACGCCCATATTGCCCGCCGTGACGCTCCCCGGCTTCCAGCCGCGCAGCACATGCCCAATCCACGAAGCGGTGGTGGTCTTGCCCTTCGTGCCGGTGACGCCGATCACGGGGGCGGGGCAGGCGGCGAGGAAGAGCGTCATTTCCATCTCCACCGGCACGCCCGCCGCCCGCGCCTCGCGCAGCAGCGGGGCGTCGGTCGGCACGGCGGGGTTGCGCACCACGAGGTCGTAATCCGCGACCTTGATGCCTTCATGCCCGCCAAGGCGATAGCGCACGGGCAACCCCGCGAGGGTTTCCAGCGTCGGATGCAACGCGGACTCGTCGCGGCGGTCGGTCACGGTTACGTCCGCCCCCGCCCGCACGAGATGGCGCACCACGCCCGCCCCGCCGTCGTGGATGCCGAGGCCGATCAGCAGCGCCCGCTTTCCCGCCATGTCCATGCTGCCCCGCGTCTCGTGCCGCACGCTACCCCCCGCCGTAGAACAGATAATTGATGAGCCGCACCACCAGCCCGACGCTCGACACCACGAGCAGAATCCCGAAACTGAGCAGGGCGCAAAAGAGGATCAGCCGCCCCAGTTTGTTCGTCCCACGATCCAACATCGCGCCCTCCCACCCAAGAAATCGAACCGCCAAGATGCCAGGAGAAAATATGACATATTGGCTTAGTGTAGACCTATTCTACGTGTTCCTTGGCGTCTTGGCGGTTCAAATTCCTCATGCGAAGGCGAGGGCAAGGGCCACGAGGGCCGCCGCCGCGCCGAGCAGGTGGAAGCGATGCGTGACCTGCGTTTCCTTCCAGCCGAGCATCTGGAAGTGGTAGTGGATGGGAGCCTTGCGGAAGATGCGCCGCCCTTCGCCGGTCGGCCCCTTCGTGGCCTTGAAGTAGCCGACTTGCAGGATCACCGACACCGCCTCGACCACGAACACCGCCCCCACGAGCGGCAGCAGCAGCCATTGCCCCGTTTGCAACGCCGCCGCTGCCAAGCACGCGCCGATGGCGAGCGAGCCGCAGTCGCCCATGAAGACCTGCGCGGGGTGCGCGTTGAACCAGAGAAAGCCGCCCAACGCCCCCGCGAACACGAGGCAGAATGCCGCGACCTGCGGCTGCCCCTGCGCGTAGCCGATGACCGCGTAGGCACCGAAAGCGATTGCCGACGTGCCGCCCGCGAGCGTGTCCAGCCCGTCGGTGAAGTTCACGGCGTTCGCGGCACCGACGAGCGCGAAGGCGGCGGCGGGGACGTAGACCCACGCGGGCAGGTCGAACGCCCCTGCGAACGGCACGACCACCGCCGTGTAGCCGAGCGCGAAGTACAGCAGAGCCGCCGCAACCACCCCGAACAGCACCTGCCACGCGAACTTGACGCGGGCGGACAAGCCCTCCCGCGTGCTGGCACTGCGCGTGAGGTTGAGCAGGTCGTCCACGCCGCCCAACACACCGAAGGCCAGCAGCACGCCGAGCAGCAGCAGGGCCGCGCCGACGCCGTTCGTCGCGTCGGTCGCCCCGAACAGGCCACGCGGCGACGAGAGCAGGGCCACCCCGAACACGAGGAAAGTGGGGATGAGGAACAGCAACCCGCCCATCGTCGGCGTCCCCATCTTGGCGAAGTTCGACTCGATCTCGCCCTCGCGGATGCGCTTGCCGAGGCGGTAGCGGATCAGCACGCCGTTCAAAATCGGGCGACCGAGCAGCAGCGCGACGAGAAACGCCGCCGCGCCGAGTGCCAATGCCACCGCCAGCAGGGGCCGGAACGGGCCGGGATTGAGCAGCGCGTTCGACGCGCCCTGCACGATCACGCCCCACCACCGTTCTCGGTATCGGAGCGCAAGGCGGCGATCAGGTCCTCCATGTGCATCCCCCGGCTCCCCTTGACGAGCACGAGGTCGCCCGGTTCCAGATCGTCTCGCAACCGCGCCGCGAGCGTGGCCTTGTCGTCCGCCTCGACGCTGACCACGGCGTTCGCGGGCATCCCGACCTCCCGCGCCGCCTCTGCAGTGACGAGCGAGCGCGGGCCGAGGGTGTAGAGGCGGTTCATCTCCGCCGCCTGCCAGCCGACGCGCTTGTGCGACTCCTCGGTATAGTCTCCCAGTTCGAGCATGTCCGCCAGCACCGCCACGCGCCGCGTCGCGTCGAGGCTGCGCAACACTTCCAGTGCCGCGATGGCACTCTGCGGGCTGCTGTTGTAGGTGTCGTCTATCAGCGTGGAGCCGTTCGGCCCCGGCACCGTGACGAGGCGCAACCGCTCCTGCTGCCCCGCCAGCCCCGTCCCGATCTCGCCCGCCGTCAGTCCGAGGGCGTGGCCCACGGCGGCGGCGGCGAGGGCGATGTAGACGCTGTGCGCCCCCAACAAGGGCGACTTCACCGGCACGGGTGCCGTGTCCGGCAAGTGCAGCACGAAGCGGATGCCCGCGAGGCCGCGTGTCTCCAGATCGGTCGCCCGCACGTCGCAACTGTCCCGCGTGCCGAAGGTGAGGGGGCGGGCCACGGTGCGCGACCGCATGGCGAGGGCGTGATGGTCGTCGCCGTTCAGCACCGCGAAGCCGTGCGTCGGTAGCCCCGCGATCAGTTCGCCCTTCTCCGCCGCGATATTCGCCTGCGACCCGAACCGCTCGACATGCGACATGCCAATCGTCGTCAGCACACCGATATCGGGCATGGCGATGCGCGTCATCGTGGCGATGTCGCCGGGGTCGTAGAGGGCCATCTCCATCACCGCGACCTCGGTATCCGCCGTCATGCCAAGGAGCGAGATCGGCATACTGGTGATCGCGTTCAGGTTGCCGATGCTCTTATGTACGCGGTAGCGCGTGGCGAGGACGGCGGCGACCGTCTCCTTCGTGCTCGTCTTGCCGACGCTCCCCGTGACGGCGACGACCGGGGTGCGCGGGAACCGCCGCCGCCACCACGCCGCGAGATCGTGCAAGGCGGTCATCGTCTCCGGCACGGCGATGGCGGGGACGGGCAGGGGGGGGTTCGCGGCGAGCCAGTCCTCGCGCACCACGACAGCGACGGCCCCGCGCCCGATGGCGTCCGGCAGGAAGCGGTGTCCGTCCGTGGCGGCACCGGGCAGCGCGAAAAAGAGCGACCCCGGCGTCACCTGCCGGGAGTCGCTGTGCAGGGCAGACACGGGGGTATCCGTGGACAAGTCGCCCCGCAACTCGCCGCCCGTCCCCGTCAGCACATCCAGAAGCGTCAGCATCACGTTCCTTTCGGCGGAATGCCCGCGTAGCGCAGCAACTGCCCCGCGAGCCGACCGAGGGCCGGGGCCGCCACGTCCGCGCCGAGCGCGTTCTTCTTGGGCTGATCTATCTTGATCAGCACCGTGTAGACCGGCTTCTCGCTCGGAAAGAACGACACGATGCTCGTGATCGTCTTGTCCGGGTCGTAGCGGCCCCGCGCATCGGGAATCTGCGCCGTGCCGGTCTTCGCGGCGATATCATACCCCGGCAAGTTGATCTTCGGGGCAAGGGCGGAGCGCGTCGCCTGCGTCATCATGCCCGTGACGCTCTTGGCGACCTCCGGACGCAGGACCTGCCGCACCGCCTGCGGGGCGCGGCTCATCACGACCTCGCCGCGCCGCTCCACGCGGCTCACGGTGTACGGGGTGTAGAGGGTGCCACCGTTGGCGATGGCGGAGACCGCCGTGACCATCTGCATCGGCGTCACGCCCACCCCCTGCCCGAAGGAGTTCGTCACGAGGTCAATGGGGAACCAGAAGCGCGTCGGGTCGTCGGGCCACTTCACGAGGCCGATCTCCTCGCCGTCGAGGTCAATGCCCGTGCGCTGGCCCATGCCGAAGGCCCGCATCATCGCGTAGAACTTCTCCTTGCCGGTGCGCGTGGCGATCCACGACGCCCCCACATTCGAGGAGCGTTCGAGCACCTGCGCCATCGTCTCCGGCCCATAGGAGGCGTTGTTGAAGTTCATCACACGGTCGGTCTCCACCTGAAAGTAGCCCTCGTCGTTCAGCGTGGAGTTCGTCGTGATCGCCCCCGTTTGCAGGCCCGCCGCCATCGTCAGCACCTTCAGGGTGCTTCCGGGTTCGTAGACCTCGCCCGTGGCGGGGTTCACGAAGGTGGCGGGGTCGGTCACGTCGCCGTAGCTGTTCGGGTCGTAGGTCGGGTTCGAGGCGCAGGCGAGCACCGCCCCGGTGTTCGGGTCCATCACGAGGATCGTGCCGCCCTTCGCGCCCTGCTCCGCCACGGTGCGGGCGAGTTCCTCCTCCGCCATGCGCTGGATCGCGGCGTCTATCGTCAGGACGAGGTCGGCCCCCTCCACAGGGGCGCGGTACTGCTGCTGCCCGAAGGCGAGCGGCTGCTGCGCGTTGTCGGTCTCCGCCACGAGGATGCCCGGTTCGCCGCCCACGAGGGCATTGTACCGCCCTTCGAGGCCGTACACGCCCATGCCGTCCGCGTTCGTGTAGCCCAGCAGCGGCGAGAGGAAGACGCCGTTCGGGTAGATGCGGTTCGGCTCCTCCTGATAGGCGAGGCTGGGCAGCTTCGCCTCCGCCAGCCGCCGCTTGATGATCTCCACCGTGCCGTCGTCCACATGGCGGGCGACGCGGCTCCAGTCCACATTCGGTGCGCTCACGCTTTCGAGTATCCGGTTGTACGGGCGGTTGAGCACGAGCGACAACTCACGGGCCACCAGCTCGCGCTGGCGTTCGGTGAGCTTGCGCGGTTGCGCGTAGATGTCGGTGCTCGGCACATTCGTCGCCAGCACGAGGCCGCCCCGGTCGAAGATCAGCCCACGCCGGGGCAGGATCGTGCGCTCGTTGACGCGGATGTTGCGCCCCTGCGTCTGCAATTTCTCGCTGCCCGTCACCTGAAACGAGACGAGACGGAAGCCGATCCCACCCACGAGCAGCGCGAACACGCCGAACAGGGAGACGATGCGGTTGAGCGAGATGGTGCGTTCCGGGGTCACGGTCGGCCTCCCGTGGTGGTGGACATCGAAGCGCGGGTCACGGGCTGCATGGGCGCGGGCGTGGGCGAGGTCGGCACCGAGGTCGCGGCGGCGGTCGGTGCGGGGCGTAGCGTCACGAGCGTGGCGGCGGGCGACGTGGCAAGGAGCGGGGCCGCGATCACGGGCGCACTCATCGCGGGCATCGCAGGCGCGGCGGCGCGGGCCGTCGTGGGCGTGACGGGCAGTGCCGTGGCGATCACGGGCGGGCGGGCGGCACGGGCCGTCGCGCTCGCCGCCGTCGGCACCGCCGCAACCATGCCGCGTGCGGCGGGGGCGACGGCGGTGGATGTGCCGCCTGCGACGGTCGCGCCGCGTGCAGCGACCGTTGCCGCCGCCGCCGCGCCGCGTGGCGGCGTGGGCAGGGAGGTGAGCGGCGGCACCGTGCCGAGTGGCGCGGCGACGACTGCGGGTTGTCCGGCGGGCGGCGGCGACGGGAACACGGTGGGCGGAACGGCGGGCAATGTCGCCAGCGGCGGTGTCGCGTACGGCGCGACGGTACCGGGGCGTAGCGGGAGACCGAACGGCGCGGCGGCGCGTACCGCCGTGGCGGTCGCGGCGGAGCCTGCGGGGGCGGGCGTCGGCGCGTCGGCGTGTCCCTGTCCGAGCAGGGCGGCCTGCACCCGTGCGAAGGTGCCGGGGGTGGCGGTCGCGGTGGCGCGGGGGAGGGCGGTGGGGTCGGGTACGTCCACCGCCGTGAGGTAGGCGACGTTTCCCGGCCCCGCCACGCGCAAGCCGAGCGACCGCGCCACGGGTTCGGCCCTGCCGAGGGCGCGGGATTCCGCCGCCCGCGCCGTGAGGCGGGAGTTCGTGTCCTGCACCGTCAGCGTATCGCGCTCCAGACCGCCGCGAATGTCCGCGAGGCTGGCGACGTGGCTCGTTTGCAGCAGGTAGCCGACCGCGACCACGCCGATGCAGCACGCCGTGCAGGTCCACGCCAGCACGCGGCGGGCGGAGCGGCTGAACCGCCGCGTGACGAGGCCGCGCACCGCCTCCGCGAGGCGCACGCCGAGGGGCTTGTGCGCGTCGTGATCGAGCGGCACCGCCATCGGCGGCGGGGCGGGCGGGCGTCGTCGCCGCGAGAGCAGGCCCATCGCGCTCATGCGCCCGCCTTTTCGGTCGTCGTCGCGGGCGCGAGCTTCTCCGCCACACGCAGGACGGCACTGCGGCTGCGCGGGTTGCGGGCGATCTCGGTCGCACCCGGCATCGCGGGCTTGCGCGTCAGCACGCGCAGGGTCGGCACGCGGGGCGCGGGGGCAACGGGAACATTGCGCGGCAGGGTATCCGGCTCGGTGTCGCTCGCCTCGCGGCGGAAGAACTGCTTCACGGCGCGGTCTTCGAGCGAGTGGAAGGCGATCACCGCGAACCGCCCGCCGGGGCGCAACAGGTCACGCGCCGCGACAAGGGCACGTTCCAGCACGCCCAATTCGTCGTTCGCGGCGATGCGCAAAGCCTGAAAGGTCTGCGTGGCGGGGTGGATACGTCCGCGCCGCCCGCCCTTCGCGGCAGTCACGGCGTCCGCCAGCGCGAGGGTGCGCGTGAAGGGCTGCCGCTCGCGCCGCCGCACGATTTCCCGCGCCACGCGGCGGGCGGCGGGTTCCTCGCCGTAGTTCCAGAATAGGTCGGCGAGTGCGCCCTCGTCCCACGTATTGACGATATCGGCGGCGGTGTGGGGGGCGGCGGGGCCGAAACGCATGTCGAGCGGGCCGTCCGACTGGAACGAGAAGCCCCGCGCCGCGTCCGCCAACTGGAACGACGACAAGCCGAGGTCGAGCAGCACCGCGTCCACGCTCCCCGGTTCCCAACCGATGCTCGCCGCCTCCGCCGCCATCTGCGCGAAGTTCGCGGTGCGCAGGACGAAGCGGTCGCCGTACTGCCGACGGAGCGGCGCGGCGCGGGCAACGGCGTCCGGGTCGGCGTCGAGCGCGAGGACGCGACCGTTCGGGGCAACAGCATCGAGCATCGCCCGCGTGTGTCCGCCGCCGCCGAAGGTGCCGTCCAGCACCCGCATCCCCGGCGCGAGGGCAAGCAGGGCCAGCGTCTCGTCGCGCAGCACGGGAATATGGCCCGCCGCGTCCGTCGCGGGGGTAATCGGGTCGAGCGGCGATTTCGGCGTCAGTGCGTCCATGCACGCATCCAGCAATAGCAGGGAAGCCGAAGCCGGGGTACGTCCCCACGCGGCCTGCAACCGCACCGTCCGTAGTGTACGTACATCTTTACCCACAACACTCACGGATTATCCCCATTTTTTGCGGCTTTATCCACACGCCGCCTTTTCTTCACCGTCGCACTATGCCATCGGAAATGACATAACGTTGCCCGTTCATTATGTACGTACACCATCCCATTCGCAAGGGGAACAAGTGTTCGCTGCTTCTCATGGGTGCGGTCAGGGTCTATTCGTTGTCGTGGGGTACGCCGGAGCGGAAATGCGCCCACCCCCCGGCCCCCTCCCCCGAAGGGGAGGGGGAGCGTACGGCGAGATTGAGGCGTATCGGGGAAGTGCAAATCTTGCCCTGCGTCACCCTCTACCCCGCAGGGGAGGGGACAGGGGGAGTGAGCGCATTCCGGGACAATGAATACGCCGCAGGGTGCGGATCGCCTTGTCGTGGAAGTCGTCGCGGCTGTAGTACGATGCCTCCCGCAGCGGTCCCATACGCGGTTGTGCCGTCTGCCGGGGTATGCGGAGGCGCGAAAGGGGAACTCTATGCGGATCGAATGGCGCGAGGTGGCGTTGCCGGAGTTCGGGGCCGGGGCGACGCCGCCGGAGTTGCCGCCGGAACTGTTCGCGGCCCGGTGCGAGCGGGCGTACGCGGCGGCGGAAGTGGACTGGCTCGTGGTCTACGGCGACCGCGAACACTACGCGAACCTCGTCTACCTCACGCACTTCGACCCGCGCTTCGAGGAAGCAATTTTGCTACTCGGCCCCGGCGGGCGGCGCGTGCTGCTCGTGGGCAACGAGGGGGTGGGGTATGCGAGTCAGACGCGGCTACCGGATGTGCAGGTGGTGCTGTGCCAGTCGCTGAGCCTGATGGGGCAGTCGCGGTCGGAGGCTCCCCGGCTCGCCGATGTGCTGCGCGACGCGGACATCGGTGCCGGGGATCGCATCGGCCTCGTGGGGTGGAAGTATCTCGAACCGGAGGAGGAAGACCGCGCCGTGTCGCCGCTTCCCGGCTTTTTCGCGCCCGCGCATCTGGTGGACACGCTGCGCGGCCTTGCGGGCGATGCCGCCGCCGTGACCGACGCGACCCATGTACTGATGCACCCGGCGAACGGCCTGCGGGCGCAACTGGAGCCGGTGCAGATCGCCGCCTTCGAGGTCGCCGCGACGCGCTCCACGGCGGCGGTGTGGCGCATCGTCCACGGCATCCGGGCGGGGATGACCGGGCATGAAGCGGTGCGGAACATGGCGTACGAGGGCGACCCGCTCGCGGCGCATGTGCTGTTCGACAGCGGGCGCGGCGAGATCGTGGGCCTGCGGAGCGCGACGGGGCGGGCGGTCGCGCACGGCGACGGCATCTCGACCGCCGTGGCCCACTGGGGCGGGTTGTGCGCCCGCGCCGGTCTCGTGACCGAGGCGGACGAGGAGTTCGTGCAGCGGGTGGCGAAGCCGTACTTCACGGCGGTCGCGGGGTGGTACGGGGCGGTGGGCGTGGGCGCGGCGGGCGGCGACATCTATCACACCGTGGCGGAACCGCTCGCGGCGGCGGGGTTGCGCCCCGCCCTCAACCCCGGACACCTCACGGGCCACGACGAGTGGGTACACTCCCCGATCTACGCGGGCAGCACCGGGCAACTGGCGAGCGGCATGGCGTTGCAGTGCGACATCATCCCCGTGCCGATGCCGCCGGGGTGGGTCATCAACTGCGAGGACCCGGTGATACTCGCGGACTCCGCATTGCGCGACACGCTGGCGCGGGAATTCCCGGAGACATGGACGCGCATCACGGCGCGGCGGCACTTCATGCGCGACATCCTCGGCGTGCCGCTGGGCGACGACGTGCTGCCGCTCTCGACGATCCCCGCGTACCTGTCGCCGTGCTGGCTCGCGCCGAACCGGGTG
>JAABUN010000748.1_pt1 | contig 80979 bp, 68 predicted proteins | sample 5559311 | NCBI WGS metagenome assembly JAABUN01 (sample SAMN10711877, study PRJNA513370) | rock metagenome | isolation source: Antarctica rocks | place: Antarctica: Victoria Land, Siegfried Peak sud | reverse complement strand
GACAGCGGTGATCGCTGCCCACTGCGAGGGGTACTGCGGCCGGATCTCGGCGACCATCCGCACCGCGCGCTCCCGAAGCTCATCGGGGTACTTGCTCGGACGTCCCATAACTCGAATCCTCCCAAGGATGGGAGTCTCCGGACTCGCCGGGACGGCTCAGACATTCAGACTCGTCTAAAGAGCCACGCGGACCACGAGGAAGACACCGGCGGCGATGCAAGCCAGCGAGACGATCCGCCGGAGACCCTCGGCGTGGATCCTCGTCGCCATGATCGCGCCTGCCACGACGCCCAGTGCGGCGAACCCTCCCAGCGTGGTCCCCAGCCGCAGGTCGACTAGGCCTGTCTGGAAGTAACCGACCGATCCCGACACGACGACAGGGAGCTGCACCGCCTGGCTCACGGCGACAGCTTTCAGCGGTGCCACACCCAGGGCCAGCAGGACTGGGACCAGCAGCACCGGACCTCCGGTGCCTGTCAGGGCTGACCCGAAACCGACAAGAGCACCGAGACCGATGAGAGTCACCGCGCCTAGCTCAACCGGTGCGCCCGGCCGACCGACTGAGCGCAGCTGGTGCACGCCCACGAAGAGCGTCAGCGCAGCCAACCCCAGCAGTACGACGGACCCCGGCAGGGTCGCGTTCACAAGGGCACCGGCGAATGCCGCCGGCACCACTCCGATGGTCAGCCGCGTCAGCATCCCCCAGGGCACCACGCCGCGCCAGGCGTAGACGAGCGTGCCGACGAGACCGGTGCAGACGAACGCCCAAGTGCTTGTCGCCGTGGCCTCGTTGGCAGTCAGGTCGCTGAGCGCGACGAGCCCGGGCGGGAGCAGCACACCACCCACGCCGACCATGCCGATGAGGATGCCCACCATGAGTGCGACGACACCCAGTGCGACTCCCACGAGAACGGGCCCTCCTTCATTCGACGACGGTCTGTCGCAGGCAAACTGGCTCAGGACGTCCGGGCTCTTCGGTGCTCAGCGTAAGGTGCCTCTTCACGATCCAGGGTGTAGTCGGGGTCTGAAGCCGCCGGTCTCCAGCAGCGATCGGGCGATGTAGTTGGTGAGGTTGCGGAACCCGAGGGCGGAGCCGCGGAGGTGTTCGAGTCGGCCGTTGATCGCCTCAGTCGAGCCGTTGGACGTGCCGGGGCGGTCGAAGTAGGCCAGTACGTCAGCGGCACGCTTCTTCAGGGTCCGGCCCAGCGTGACGACCTCGCTCAGCGCGGTCGGGACGCCCTGGCTGACCGAGGTGATCAGCTTCTCCATGTGGTCGCGGCCCTTGGTCCGGTCGGGCTCGCGGTAGGCGGTGATCATGCGCTGGTAGATGCCCCAGGTGGCCTCGACCTGGACGTGCTCGTCGACCGCGAACAGGCCGTGCAGCCGGTCCTTCTGCTTGTCGGTGAGCAGGTCGGCTCCGGTGTGCAGGGTCCGACGGGCAGCGTAGAGCGGGTCGCCCTTGCGGCCCCGGTGACCGCAGGTGTCCTGCTGGACCCGGCGGCGGCACTGGTCCAGCGCGTCACCAGCCAGGCGCACCACGTGAAAGGGGTCCATCACGGCCACGGCGTCGGGCAGTTCTTCGGCAGCCGCGGTTTTGAAGCCGGTGAAGCCGTCCATCGCGACGACCTCGACTCTGTCGCGCCAGGCCTGTGGGCGGTCGGTCAGCCACTGCTTGAACGCCTGCTTGGAGCGGCCCTCGACCATGTCCAGCAGGCGAACGGGGCCGGTGCCGTCGCGGATGCCGGTGAGGTCGATGATCACCGTGACGTACTGTCCCCGAGCCGAGACGGCCGCCAGTTGGGTCGGCCCGGGGCGCGGTGCCCGGATTGCTCCGGGTCCGTTTCCCCGGGCCGCCCGCCGAACCCGGCGTGCGATTCTCACCGCACCGGGCTCTCCACGTGAGGTTGCTGTTCAACCAGCAGTGGCGCTGGCTGACGGTGTCCATGGGGTCGGGATCTGGTAGCCGCGGTAGCGGTACCGGACCACGGGGACGCTGGCTGCGCCCTTGAACTTGACCCCGTCGAAGGCAAGCCGCCAGGTCCCGGGCAGGCAGAACCTGCGCCGGAGTTCTGGCCATCCGATCCGGTGCTTCTTCCTCAGCCAGTTGGTGATCCGCTCCCACGCGTAGGAGTCGATCCCAGCGAAGACGGCCTTGGATACACCGTGTCGGAAGTAGTTGGCCCACCCCCGCAGCACCCGTCCCAGGTAGTCCAGCAGATACCCGGGCTCGCGGTGCAGGGTCGATCTGTAGGTCATGGCCTTCACCCGAGCCTTGACCGAGGCGATCGCCTTGGTCGAGGGCTTGGTGTACACAAACCACTTGTTGCTTCCCCGTTTCCGCATCCGTCGGATGTGGAAGCCGAGAAAGTCGAACCCATGGTCGATGTGGACCACGCGGGTCTTCTCAGATGCCAGGCGTAGCCCCATCGGGGCCAGGACGCCTTCGACCTCCTCGCGCAGATGCTCGGCGTGCTCCCGTTCCCCGGTGACGACGATGACGAAGTCATCGGCGTACCGGATGAGTCGGTAGTTCGCCTCACCACGTCTGCGGCGGCCCTGCCGTTGCACCTCGCTCGCCATCTGCTGGTTCCACTTCGCCATGAAGTGGTCATCCAGCGCCGACAACGCGATGTTGGCCAACAGCGGGGACAAGATCCCGCCCTGCGGGGTGCCGGTGTGCGTCGCCTCGCGGGTGCCGATGGTAGTCATCACCCCGGCCTTGAGGAACGCCTTGACCAGTCCCAACACGCGCTTGTCGCCGATCCTGTGCCGGACCCGGTCCATCAACGCGACGTGGTCGATCATGTCGAAACACGCCTCGATGTCGGCCTCCAGCACCCACTTGTACGCCTTCGACGTGAAGTGGTGGATCTCAGCGACCGCGTCTTGCGCGCGCCGGTTAGGTCGGAACCCGTACGAGCACGGACGGAAGTCCGCCTCGAAAATGGGCTCCATCACTAGTTTCAAGGCGGCCTGCACCACCCGGTCGGTCACGGTCGGGATGCCCAGGCTGCGCAGTTTCCCGCTCGCCTTGGGAATCATGACCTGACGCACTTCGACCGGCTGGAAGGTCCGGGCCTTCAACTGCGCTCGGACCTCCTGCAAAAACGCCTCCACCCCGATCCGGTGGCGGATCTGGGCCACCGTGGCCCGATCCACCCCCGGCGTCCGCGATCCGGTGTTCCCAGCGACGCGTTGCCACGCCACCATCAAGAACGCCGGGTCGCAGACCAGGTTGTACAGATCATCAAACCGGCGACCGGGATCCCCAGCCGCCCAGCAATGCAGCTTGGTCTGCATCCTCCGTACCGTCCACCAGGCCTGGTCTTCCCCAGGCCAGCAGACGGCGCCAGTGTTCACCGGCGCATCTTCAGACATCACAGTCCCTCCTTGCTTCCTCTCGCTGCCGCCCTTCCCCATGTGGCCGGCTCTCCCGGCCTCGGAGTACTACGACGGCTCCGCCCCACCTGCGCCCTTCAGCCGGCGACGCGCCTATCCCGGGCGGACCCGGGAACAGCCGCAGATGGTTCCCACGTTCACTGTTGTTCGGTCAACGGGCACGGTGCCCGGCTTTGCCCCTGCGGTCTCGTCGTGGCTACGCCGTAGACCTTCACCACGACCTGTCGGACCCGACACATAAACCGTTCCGACAGTTCACCGCCCACCCAGGTACCTGGCTGGTACCTGCTGCCGACGGATACGCACCGCGCTCCAGCCCACATCCACCGGATTAGAGCTGGTCGACGATTAAGAGGCGTTACAACACCGGTTCCTCGCGTAAACCTTCCCGTCTTGCTCACCAGGCACGGCCCGTCCGGTAGTACCGAACCGCCCTGACTTTGTCGCGGCTGCTCCCACCCTCCCCAGCGTCCCCTGGATCAGGCTGCCGCCAGCTTCACCCGGCCGCTACGACGACCGAGCGATGTAGGTCTCTCACCTCCATCCGAAACCAACAGCGCCTCGTGGCGCCACACGTGCTCGTCGACCCCGATCACCTTCACCCCGTCGAACCGGCTCTCGTCGTCGATCAGCATCCGCTTGCCCTCGGCCAGGACCGCGTCGTTGGCGGTGTTCCACGACACCCCGAGGCCTTCGGCGACCCGGGCGACGGTGAGGTGCTGGCACACGATGCCTTCCAGTGCCCACCGCAGGGCGCGACGCGAGAGCTTCGCCCGCGGTTCGGCCGCGCGGCTGGTGTCTTGGCGCCACACGTGCCGGCAGCCGGTGCACCGGTAGCGGCGGACCGTGACCTCCAGCACGGTCGGGCGCCAGCCCAGCGGTTCGTGGGCCAGTCGCCGGATCACCGTGTCCCTCGGGGCGCCCTCACATCCGCAGTGCCGGCACCACCTGTCGGGCTCGACAACCCGGCAGGCCAGCACGGCCCGGTCTGGCTCGAGCCGCTGCCCGACGACCTCAAGCCCGAGCTCCTCAAGCCGGCAGAACGTGGTCAGGTCAGGGCAAGCGAAGGTAGCGTCAGACACGTCGAGGTCTTCCAGATTGGCAGCGTGAGAACTCCCATCATCGGAAGACCTCGACCCCTACACGGCCGCCGACGCGCCGACCAGCGCTACACCCTCAACTGTGAAGAGCCAGTAAAGGCCCGGCCAAACACCGACACGGATGTAGCGGTGCTGCCTCATACACTGAGTCTGACACCGGTGCCCGTTCAAACCGCCGCCAGCGCGCGCATGCCCCACCGTGCCCGCAAATCTCCCGGCCGCGGCTGCACGTCTGGCGGGATGGAGCACCCCTCCTCCCAGGGGATCCGGCCGGACCTGTCGTCATAGGTGAGCTGCAGCGGCACCGAGAACTTCGGCGCCCGCTGGTATTGCCGGTTGGCGGAGAATGCGATGTCGCCCGGGTTAGGCACCGCCTCGACGGTGACGCGATGAGGCCAGCTCGCGCAGGTCAGCAGCTGGCCCGGAGGTCACGGTCGGTGACATCACTGCGCCGAGCGACCAGCAGGTCCGGTCGCCCCCACCGTGTCGGGCGCCAGCACGGACGTCGAGGGGGACAGCAGCACGTCGAGGCGTGGCGGGCAGGCCAGTGTCCGCGACAGCTTCAGCTCGCACGTCCGAAGTCGGCCCAACGCTGTTCCAGCCGGTCGCGGTCTGGCCAATCGCGTCGTCGTGCCGGCAGCTCGAGGACTCGTCCGTGCATCGCCTGCAGGCCGTACTGCAACATCGGCCCGTCAACCTCGTCGAGCAGCCTGCGGTCGATGCGTACCTCGTAAGTGGGCGAGATGCCCAGCAGGTTGCCGTCGAAAGCGGCGTGGTGAATCTTGCACAGGCTGAGTCCGTTCTGTACGACCGGCTCACCGCCTCTCTGCCGGTCGCCGAGAATGTGGGCTGCGTCAAGCAGCTGACCATGCCGCAACGAGCACACGGCACACCGTGTTGCGTAGGCGCGCAGCACCCGACCACGGAACTCGGCCTGATGCAGACGATGGAGCGCGATGCGCTCGGCGTAGCGGCGTTCGAGGGTCGAGTCCTGCCTCACGTGGGCGAGAAAGCGCAGGCTCTCGTCCACGGCCAGCGTGAACTGCCGAGCTGCGACGTCGTCTCCGACCACGTACACCGGGAAGATCGGCACATAGACGCCGTTCTCGATCTTGCGCAGCAAGATGATGGGCAACCCGAGCTCGTGTGCTCGACGCAGCTTGGTGTTGTCGCCCTCGATCGACCCAGCCCGATAGTCGTAGCGGAAGAGCCCACCCTGCACATCACGGTCGGCGTACGGCCCGTCGGGCGAGGAGACGACCGACAAGGTCGCCGCCATGGAGCGAGGGTTCCAGATGCCACGTGACTGGTCGATGAGCCGGAGAGTCGTCCCGCCGACGGGGAAGGTGCTCAATTGCTCCCGGGTCACAACGCCGCTCTCAGCAACCACCGTCGCTAGCGCGTCGAAAATTTGTTGACGTTGCTCTAGCTCCCCCGAGAGCGCCATGGCTGAACTTTGACACGGCCGTCGTCAGTCGGCTACCACCGACGACAGGGAAAGACCTCTCCGGTCATGCCAGCCGCTGGCCTCTACAGTGGTCGCCGTCAGCCGTAGCGGCCCGACAGGCGCGTCCCCATGACAAGCCCCCTCCCGGCTCCGAGCCCCACACGTGCAGCGGCCAGTCGCTGTGGCCGCAGGCGTCGTCAATGACGGGCATGGGAGGTGGCAACAGCTCGCGCTGGTTTCATCGGCGCGAAGCAATGGCCTGCACCCTTCGACGCCGACGCCGGCCATACCGATGCCATGCGGCGGTTAGAGGCTCGTTACCCACCCGACTGCCTCGATGTCACCGTCAGCAGCGAGCGAGTGCTGGCGTGCGGCGCACTCGAGTGGGTGACCTTCGCCGTGGAGGACCGAGCCAGTCTCGAGGCTGCGTTGCAACGCAAGCTGGTAGCCCGGCCGATGGTGACGGTTTTGGACGTCGTCGGTCGACAACTGGTCGTTGCCAGAAAGGCCGCCGAGGGTCTGCCCCGCGTCCTGCGCTCGGCGCTGCTCTCGACGCCCACACTGTCGTCCACGGGCTCGAGGTCTGAACCGGTCCGACCGGACCCTCGAGCACTCTGCACCGGCCGCACAGACACGTTCGTTCCCCTTGTTCAACCGGGGGCGAGCACGCTCAGCCCCAGGGCCGGAGCCGCATCGGCGAGTCGCCTGTCGTAGGTGAGCATCGCCTCAGCGCCGACGGCGACGGCCGAGACAAGATGCAGGGCGTCGAGAGAGCGCAACGTGTCCGGACCGATCATTCGGGCGCTGTTCAACAGTTCTGGCGTCAGGGGATGCTCTGCCACCCCTGACATGGCATGAGCGGCGAGTTCACCGACCGTACCCCCGCTGACGCGACGCAGCGCGCGCCAGACCTCCAGCCACGCCACTGATGATGAGGTTACGAGGTCTGCAGCAGCGTAGTGATACGCCAAGAGTGCCCGGATTGCAGCGGACTCGGGTTCGATGATGACCCGTTTGAGAAGGGCACTGGTGTCGGCGTACAGGATCACGCCCGGCCATCCCGCTCGAGCAGGTCGAGCGACGTGTTCGACCCGCGTAGCCGGATGCTCGGCTCGACGTCAAGGAACGGGGTCGGCGGCTTCACCATCCCGCTGGCGACGGCGCGGTCACGCTCGGACGTCGTGGTCAGCCCGAGGTATCGGTCGACTGCTTCGCGGAGCAGTTCTTGCTGCGGGCGGCCGCTGGCGGCCGCGGCCTCGCGCAGCGCGTCGGCAGCCTCGGCTCTGAGGCGCAGGTTGGTTGCCATCGACCCATGGTACCAAAGCAGATGCCGCCGCGGTACCATCTTGCAGGCCGCAGACCGCGTTGATCGGTGCCGACTGGTGGAAGTCGGACCGCCGCATCAGCCCAGTCGCTCGCGCGGGACCTTCCTGGCGGCGTCCCAGATCCGCCCGGACCCACGAGCGCCCGGCACCGCCCGCTTGACGGCGGCCACCGTCGGCGTCGTGCTCGCTGGCCGCGACGGTGCCGAGCCAGATGCCGTCGTCGTACGGGTGGCGTACGGCCGGGCGCTCGGTGTAGTCGTAGTCGAACGACTCCACCTGCTCACCCATCGGCCACCCCTGGGAGTCCGAGGTGCCGCGCCGGGCGGTCAGGATGCCGAGCGACACGAGGTCGCGCACGGCCATGCCGGGCCAGCCGTGCACCGCCCGCCGCCAGTGCCACGGCACCGCCGATCCGCCCCAGCGTGCTCCCAGCAGCCCGCCTGCGATCGCGGCGACGGTGTCGGTGTCGTTGCCCACCCGCACCGCGGCGTGCAGCGCGTGCTGCAGGTGCAAACAAGGGTAAGAGCCTGCCGAGGGGTCAAGCGGCGGTTCGGGAGTCGCGGTGATCGCCGCCCACGCGGCCTGCAGGGCGGTGACCGTGAAGCCGTTGGGGTTGAACCGGTTCGGGTCGGCGCCGGTCGCCGCCTCGATCCAGCCCTGCCACTGGCCGCGGCGGGCCGGCGGGAGCAGGCCGAGCCCGGCCAGCAGCTCGAACCGGCCCTCGGTCACCGCCACCCGTACCGCTTCGCTCCACAGCACGCACGACTCTGCGGCCAGCGGGTCGCCGTGGGTGAGCTCGGCCACGGCGCGGGCTGCTGCCGCCGTGGCGTTGCGGTCGTCGAGCGCGCTCGACCCGACTACCGACGTACGCATGAGCGCGCCGTTGCCCGCGCTGCACGGGTGGGCCGCGGCGTACGCTCGGGCGGCGTCTCGCAGGCGGCGTCCGACCGGTCCGGTGCCCCGGCGGGCGGCTGAGAGCACCGCACGGGTCTGGGTGCCGATGTCGCTCGCGCCGTGCCCTGCCCACTCGAGGAAGGCGTCGGCGATCGCGTCCAGGGCGTCGTCCCCGGAGAGGTCGGCGCCTGCCGCAGCCACGCGGGCGATGCACAGCGCCATCTGGGTGTCGTCGCTCCACTCGCCGGGCTCGTAGGGCCCGAGCCCACCGCCGCGCATCGCGGCCAGCTCGCCTGCTGATGGGGGAGTGGCGAACTCGTACGGGACGCCGAGCGCGTCGCCGCACGCCTGCCCCAGCAGGACGCCGGCGGCGTGGTCGATGACGGTGCTGCCTGTGCGCATGAGAGCCCCCGAGGTGGTCGATAGTCAACGTGACAAGAACCACTATGACGAAACCTGTCGTTCATGTCAAGGTGACAAGATAGGGTAGGAGGCATGCCCGACTACCCGCCCGTCTACGTCACCGTGGACATCGTCGTCCTGACCATCCGCGACGACGCGCTGCACGCGCTGGCGATCCGGCGCGGCGGAGCGCCGTACAAGGGCAGGCTCGCCCTGCCCGGCGGGTTCGTCGGCCAGGACGAGGACCTCGACACCGCCGCGGGCCGCGAACTCGCCGAGGAGACGGGGATCGCGGTGGAAGACGTGTACGTCGAGCAGCTGCGGACGTACGGGGCCCCCAAGCGCGACCCGCGGGCCCGGACGGTCAGCGTCGCCTACCTCGCCGTCGTACCCGACCTGGCCGAACCCCAGGCCGGTACGGACGCGGCTTCGGCCGCCTGGTGGCCGGTCGAGGAGCTGCAGCGCAAGCGACTCGCGTTCGACCACCGCCAGATCCTCGACGACGCCGTCGAACGCGCCCGCGCCAAGCTCGAGTACGCGACACTGGCGGCGGAGTTCTGCGCCGAGGAGTTCACGATCGCAGAGCTGCGCCGGGTGTACGAGGTCGTGTGGGGCCGGCCGCTGGAGCCGGCGAACTTTCACCGCAAGCTGACCGGCGCCCTCGGATTCGTCGTCGACACCGGACGCACCGAGCGGCGGAGCAGCGGGCGGCCGGCGCGGTTGTACCGGCGGGGCGACGCCACCGTGCTGCACCCGGCGATCCTGCGTTGAGCCGGTGCGCCTTCGTCGTGAAGACGGCGCAGGCCTCGCTGAGCCCACGGACCGTGCGGACTTGCCGCACCGCTACCGGACGTCGGCCACCGCGGCGTCCAGCGCGTCGGCGGTCTCGCTGCGCGACCCCTGAGCCACCGCGACACCTTCAGCCAGCAGCAGGGTGACCCTGCGCGAGTCGGCCGCCGCGCGATGACAACAGGTCGGCTGGGCAAACGGCCACCGGAAATGGCAGCGTGGCCTGCCACGAATCCGCACCGGACACCGAGCCGACCTCGACGTAGGTGTCCCCGCTGAGGTCCCACGCGGTCAGCGCCGGCTCGAGCGGGTCGACCGCCCAGTACGACGAGCAGCCAGCCTCCTCGTACCGGGACCGCTTGAGGGTGAGGTCGACGCGGCGGGTACTGGGAGAGAGGACCTCCACGGCGAGCACGGGCGCGGCCGGGAGGTCCCGAAAGGTCAGATCGGCGACTCGGGCGATGAGGACGTCCGGCTGCAGGACGGTGTCGACGGCCAGCGCCACTTCGAAAGGCGCGACCAGCACCTCCAGCCCCTCAGGGCACGCGTCATCGAGCAGGCGCAACAGGCGGGTCACCACCCGTTGGTGGGGCCAGGAGGGCGCCGGCGTCACGACGAGAACCCCATCGATCAGCTCATAGCGGTGCCCGTCGTCGGGCATCGCGTCCAAGTCGTCGCGCGTGAGCGGTCGACTGCGCGGCAGCGTCGTCACGAAACCCATGGTGCCTCACCCGCGTACGCCCGGCCAGGGTCCGACGTGCCGCTCACCCGGCTGCCGTGCGAGGCGACGCTAAGTCGTCCGGTGTCACGGTGACCAGCGCATGGTCGTTCGCCAGATGAACCGGCCACATGCGTACGCCGGCGGGTGCGGCGGCCTCGGTCAGCCGCTGTGCCCAGGTGCGTTCCGCGGAGGTGATGCCCGCCCGGCCGGGCCGGGACAGCAGCATGGCCACCGAGTCAAGTCCGCAGTCCGCGCAGACGCGTGCACAGATCTGCATCAGCGAGTCGACGAGCGGCCGGTCTGGCAGCCGGGGTAGGTCGCTGAACTGCTCCACCATCGGCGTCACGCGCCCGTCACTGTCGACGAACAGGACCCACAGCAGCCGTTCGGAGAAGCCCAGTGGCCCCATCATCGCTCGCCAGTGGCGCCACAGATCGGCTTGCGTACGGATTGGCGGCATGTTCTCGGGACGGCGCAGCGACGGGATGTCGTCGTCGGTCATGTCGACATAGCGTGCTCTCATCGCGAGCAGCGCGTCGGCCACCGTCCACAGGCGTCGTCGCAAGGTGACGTTGCGCGTGCGGCCTGCCTGGCGGGCTCCTCTCGGTAACGTGCGCGTTGATGAGCCAGAAGCGATCGGACAAGAACCGCAGGCGCCAGCAGCGCAAGCGAGCCCAGGAGCGCCGAGGCCGCCGGCAGGGGGCCGAGGCGGGCGAGCTGGACCTGATGGTCTCGATCGACCACGCACTGGCGGAGCGTCACCCGATGGCACTGCTCGAGGTCGTGAGCGGCATCGTCTCGGCGCTCGACGTCCGTCGCCAGAACCCCTTCGCGCCGACCGAAGGACCCGTCGCCGCTGTCGGCGACCTCGTCTCGTCCTTCATGGAGGTGGACCTGCCCGCGACGACCGGAGCCCTGCATGCGTTGGCCCTGCTCGCGGCCGACGAGCTGGCGGCGCTGCGGATCCAGCGTGAGGTGTCCGGACGCCGGCACGTCCTGCCGGCGTGGCTGAGCTGCCTCGGCGACATCGAGGTCTATCGAGCCGTGGAGATGAGCCACGTGCTCGGCGATGGCGACGACGTGATCGTGGGAGCTCGGTGGCCGGACGGGCAAGAGCTGAGCGCGTTGGTGTACGTCGACCACAACTTGGGGACGGTCGTCAAGGACGCGTTCGTCGTCGACCAGCCGATCGCCGAGCTGGTGGCCCTGATCCAGCGCACAGCGACGGACCCTGGTACGACGTTCGCCGACCTCGACCTGGCCGAGGCGGGCGTCAAGATCGCCGAACCGATCGAGGCTGGCCTTCGCCTGTGGCCGCCGTTGGAGAGCGACACCTGGCCGATGTGCCGGCCCCTGGTGGAGTGGCTGGTGCGGTCCATGCCGGCGGGGGGCAGTGGCTGGCAGCGCCGGGAGTGGACCGAGGAGGAGCGCCAGCAGCTGGCCGACGACTTCTTCAGCTCACCGTACGGTGCGGAACTCGACGATCCCGAGCGGCGATCCCTGCTCGAGCCGCTGCTGTGGTTCGGCACCGACTACGCCAACGGGGACCCCCTCCGCTGGAGCAACGTCTCGGTGGAGCTGTTGCTCGCCGACTGGATCCCGCGCAAGATCGTCGCCGAGGCGACGCACCTCACGGGGGTGCCGGATCTGTTGCGCGCGTTCATCGCCTACGCCCACGACCGGGCTGAGATCTCTCCGGAGCTGACCGAGCACGCACTGGCGACCATCGACGAGTACGAGCCGGCGTACCAGCAGGCGATCCGCTCACCGCGGCTGCAAGGACCCGAGGCACTGCTGGCCGCGGCGGGTCTGCTCAGCCGTGAGCTCGACGAGGACGTCGGCTCCTACGAGGACATCATGCTCAACTCACTGGCGCGTGCCGTCGGCGGCCGTGAGACGCTCGATGCACTCGACGACCAGCCGCTTGCGGACGAACCGTTCGACTGGTCGCGCCTGCCCGACGACATCCACGGACGTGTGGCCGAGGTGCTGGCTCTGGTCGACACCTGCTGCGAGGAACTGCTCGACACCGAGTACCGCACTGCCTGTCGTCGCCTCCTCGCTGATGTCGCGGCAGGTGACCCGGCAATCTTCCGCCGGGCCGCAGCGGCCCGCACTGCTGCGGCCGCGGTCTGCTGGATCATCGGCAAGGCCAACTCCGTGTTCGGACTGTGGGGAACGGGGCTGGAGGTGCAGGACTTGTTGGCGCACTTCGAAGTGCGGGGAAGCGTCAGTCAGCGCGCGCAGACGATGCTGAAGGCCTGCGGGATCGACCCCTACCAGTACGGAGGCATGGATCTCGGCTCGCCGCGTTATCTGGTGTCAGAAAGTCGGGCGACGCTCATCGCTCGACGCGACCAGTACGCCGGCCCGGTGTGATGACCGAGCCGTCTGCTGTCGATCGGTGGCCTGAGGCTCCTGGTCGAGGCACCAATGCGTGAGCCGTCGGGTGAGCGGGGTGGGGGAGTCGACGCCGCTACCCTCCAGGCATGGGATCGTCGCCGTACGACGGTATGGACCGGCTGCTCGCGGCGGCTGAGTCCGGCGCTCTGGCCGAACTGAGCCGCGAGCACGACGTCACGCTCCTGGTTGCCTTCGGCAGCGTGCTGAACCCATGCAGCAGTGCGCGGGACCTGGATCTCGCCGTCCGGTTCCAGACTGAAACACCTGACGTCCTGGGACTGCTTGACCAGCTGGCGTCCCTTGGGGCTGGCGACGAGGTGGACCTGATGGTGCTCAATCATGCTGGACCCGTAGCACGTGAGCGGGCGCTGGTCGGCGCACGGGTGCTCTTCGAGAGCCGTTCAGGGGAGTTCGCCACGACTCAGATGGCGGCGATGATGGAGCGGATGGACACCGACTGGTTGCGGGCCCTGGACTTGGAGCTCATGGCACGGTGAGCCCTCGTGACCTAGACGCCGGCATTGTCCTGGCAAGACTCACGTCGATTCGGGAGCTGCTGCACGACCTCAGGCTGGCCGGCGAGGTGAGCAAAGCCGATCTGCAGCGCGACAGGATGCTCCGGCATGCGGTCGAGCGCATCCTGGCCCAGCTCGTCGAGCTTGCTGTCTCAGTGAACAGCCATGTCGCGGCCACGGCGTTGGGCAAGGCGCCGGGCGACTACCGGGAGTCGTTCGAACTTCTCCAGGCAGCGGACATCCTGCCGCCCGAACTCACCGTGCGTCTGCGGCAATCGGTCGGGCTACGTAACGTGCTCGCGCATGAGTACGCGCGGGTGGACCTCAACCTGGTTGAGGGAGCCGTCATCGCTGCGGAGCGCGATTACGGCGGGTACGTCGAGCACGTGAGCAGGTGGTTGCAGAGCCGGGCCTGAGTCTGGATCCCGAACTTCTGTCGGGCGGCCCAGTCCTGGGCGCTCCACCCCCGGCGGGTGGACCCATCAGCAGGCCCTGCTTCCCGACCCGGACCGGCCGGGGAAGCGGAGAGGTGAAAGAACCGCGCGGTGACTCAACCAAGAGGGCAGGTCGCGGCGTTTGGCGAGTGAGAGGCTGCGAACAGCACCTGGACCAAGTGACTGTGGATGGTCGTCGGGAGACAAGCCATGTTGGCCCAACAGCCATCCGCCAGCTGGGTGCGGCGTGACAGCGCTGAGCCGTACGACAAGGACGCGGACTTCGACGAGTTCATGAACGTCCATTGGGCGTCTCTCTTCCGGACCGCGTACCTGCTCACCGGTGACTACCAGCTCGCCGAAGACCTGCTCCAGACGGCGTTCGCCAAGGTGTTCTTGTCCTGGTCGAAGATCTCTAAGATGGCACAACCGGTGGGATACACCCGCAAGATCGTGACCAACCAAGCCATGTCGTGGTGGCGCCGCAGATCCTCATCCGAGGTGCCCACGCTGGACATTCCCGGCGGCAATCACGTCGGGCACGAGGACCGGGTGACACGGGCCAGCGTCGTCTGGGAGGCCTTGGCCACGCTGCCGACCAAGCAGCGCGCCGTGATGGTGCTCCGCTACTACGAAGACCTCAGCGAAGCCGAGATCGCCGACACCCTCGACATCAGCACCGGCTCGGTCAAGTCGCACGCCTCCGCTGCCAGAGCGGCGCTCGCGCAGCGTCTTGGCGCCCTCGAACACGAACCGACCTACGGAGACCCCGCATGGACATCGACGAGATCCTGAGCACGTCGGTTGACGAGCTTGCGCGTGGCGTCCACCCTCCGCGTTCGGACCCGGGCCGCGTTCGAGCCCGGGCCCGAAGCACCCGACGTCGGCAATGGGCGGCCACGGCAGCCGCCGCTGGAGTGGTGACGGTCGCCGGCGTGGCCATCACGAGCGGCCTCCTCGATCGAGGGTCCACGGCCTCCGTCGCCAATCCGACACCGAGCCCTCCCAGCGTTGTCCAGGCCAACGAATCGGCCATCTGGAGCGACTCGAAGTCTCTTCACTTCGGCTCCCATGAGGCGACTGCTGCACCCGAGCGGATCTTCGGATTCGGGCTGGTCGACGGCGGGGTCGTGTATTCCACGGACATCCGTGACGCAAAGCTGTTCTTCCAGCCAACCGACGGCGGCGCAGCAACACAGATCGGCGACAGCGCCCAGGCTGCCCCCGCCGGAGATCCCACCTCTGGACTGGCGGCGTGGTTCGAGGCAGACGGCAACGAGGGATCCCTCGTGGTCTATGACACCAAGACCGACCGAGAGGTGGCGCGGGCGCGAACGGCTGTGCCTCCTGCCTTGCGCCCTCAGGACAGCATTGTCTTAGTCGGGTTCAGCCCGGTGATCTCGGTGTCCTCGGCTGCCGTCTACTACCACGGCCCCGGCGATGAGATCTGGGTGTACCGCTGGCGCGCCGGCGATGCCCCAGAGTCCACCGGTATGACGAAGCACGAGCTGTTCGACGTGGCGGGTGGGGTGACCGCCCAGGCAGGAAGCAAGAAGGGGAGCGTCGAATTCGTCAGCGTCGACGGCAACGCCTTGGCAACCGGCCTCCCGTCCGGCGGCTACCTCAGCCCTGACGGCAAATTGTTTGCGAGCGTCGACGGCAATGAGAGGGGCCTGTCGCGAATTCTGGTGTCCGACACCAGCACCGGCGAGACCACCAAGCTCGACCTTTTCGGGTCCGGAGGGGAACGTGGCTTCCTGTTCGGAGTCGGGTGGTCCAGTAACGACACTCTGATGGTCCAGAACATCCCGGCAGACGAGTCGGCAGGCGCTCGGCAGCCTAATCAGATGATCGCCTGTACGGTCTCCACGGGTGCATGCGACGTGGTTGCCGCAGTCGATGAAAGCTTCTTCGCGACCGTCCCAGTGAGTTGACCCCCGCGCCACGCGAGTTGTCAGAACCGCCAGTTGTCAGAACGTAGGCGAGTCGGTCTGGCCGCGGACCTGCAGATGTCGCGTGAACAGATCGTTACCGCGTTGGACACCGCCGGGTGCGGAAACCTGCAACCCCAAGGACTTCGCCGGGATCGACGCGCTGAACGTCGTCACCGTGCCTCAACCGACCTGACCGCTTACCCCCAACCGCGTTGACCGCGGACACCGGGGATCTGGGTTGCGTACGTTGCGCTGACCGGACAACTGTCAGTGGTCTGCGACAGGATGCGAAGTGCAGGCAGGGTGACAGCGGTTGGGGGATTCGAGATGCAGGAAGAGTGGTTCAGGGCGTACGTGGAGTCGCTGCTCCGGGAGGTCTGGGACGGCCAGGCGCATGCCGACGACGACGGCGACTGGCCGTTCCGGCACGGTTCCGCGGCGGGCTGGGTCTCGGTGCGGCCCTACCCGTACCTGCGGGTGGAGGTCTTCGCGCACGCTGCCCGGGACGTGAAACAGTCGGCGCGGCTGCTGCGCGAGCTCAACGAGGCCAACTGGTACCTCGTCGACGGCCGGGTCTACTGGCGCGCCGGCTTCGTGGTCGCCGAGACCAGCATCGCGGCCGAGCGCGTCGACTGCGACTCACTCGTACGCGCCTGTCTGCACGTGGGCAGCACGGCCGACGACCTGGGCACCCTGCTGGCGGCGATGTTCGACGGCCAGACGCCGTTCCCCGCGGTCTTGGAGGCATGAGCCGTGCCCCCTGCTGTGGCCCGAGCGGCCGGAGTTCGCGACCGGGAGTGAGCGCAAGGTGTGGGAGCAGCTGCGCTCCGAGCTCGGCGACGACGACCTGCTGATCGCCAACCAGCGGGTGACCGACCACAGCAAGGACTACGAGATCGATCTCGCGGTCGCCATGCCCGGGGCGGGAATCGTCGTGGTCGAGGTCAAGGGCGGCGGCGTACGTCACGACGGCACCTCGTGGCGGCAGACGCGGCACGGCCGCGAGCGTGACATCGACCCGGTCACGCAGGCGCGGACGGCGACGTACGCACTGAGGTCCTACGTCGAGGCAGACAGCCGGTGGGGGAGCCGGTCGCGGGTCAGGTGGGGGCACGCGGTCGTCCTGCCGTACCTGTCGCTCGCCGACGACTTCGCCCTGCCCGACTGTCCCCGGTGGGCGGTGACCGGCCAGGGTGACATGGCTGAGCTGGTCGAGCGGCTGCGCCGGGTCGGCAAGCAGCAGGAGACCGGCCACCGGTTTGTCGAGGTCGGTGACGTGCACGTGATCGCCGACATCCTCCGCGGCCGCGCCCGACCGCAGCGAGACATGCTCGGCGACGCCGCCGAGCGCGAGGACGTCGCCGACCGGCTCACCCAGGAGCAGGCGGCGGTGCTCGACGCGATCCGGTTGCTGCCGCGGGTCGAGGTCCGCGGCGGCGCCGGCAGCGGCAAGACCTGGCTCGCCGTCGAGCAGGCCCGCCGCCTGGCCCACAACGGAGGGCGAGTGGCGCTGCTGTGCTACTCGCGGGGGCTTGCCGCGTTCCTCTCCCGGCGGGTGACCGCGTTCGCCAACCGCAAGGACGTCCCTGCCTACGTCGGCACGTTCCACGGCCTCGGCGCCACCTGGGGAGCCGCGCCGGGCAGCGACGACGACAGCGACTACTGGGAGCGACGGCTGCCCGAGCAGATGGTGTCGCTCGCGCGCGAGCAACCGCTGGGGGGCACGTTCGACGCGGTCGTCGTCGACGAGGCGCAGGACTTCGCCGACGCCTGGTGGCCGGCGCTGCTCGCGGCGCTGAGGGACGAGGAGACCGGCCGGCTGTACGCGTTCTCCGACGAGGGGCAACGGGTGTTCTCCCGCTACGGCGGTGCCCCCGCGCAGTTGGTGCCGATCGTGCTCGACCACAACTTGCGCAACACGGTGCAGATCGCTGAGTCCTTCAACACGCTGGCGCCGATGCGCATGCGGCTTCGCGGCGGCGAAGGTCCCGACGTACGCCTGGTCGAGTGCTCGCCCGCCGAGGCGCTCGACCGCGCCGACGACGAGGTGGAAGCGCTGATCGACGCGGGTTGGCGGCCCGAGGACGTGGCACTGCTGGCCACCGGGAGCCGGCACCCTGAGCAGGCAGGGCGTCAGGCGCAGGGACAGGACGCCTACTGGGAGTCCTTCTGGGACGTCGATCAGGTGTTCTACGGACACGTGCTCGGCTTCAAGGGCCTCGAGCGGCGGGCCGTGGTGCTGGCTCTGAACGAGTCCCATCCCAGCGAACGTTCCCGCGAGCGGCTCTACGTCGGTCTGTCCCGGGCGCGTGACCAGCTGGTCGTGTGTGGCGACCCGGCGTTCATCGAGCAGGTGGGTGGGGGAGCGGTCCTTCGCAAGCTGCGCGGCGCTTGAGTGGTGCGGGCGGGCCGGTCGCGTCAGCCCGTCGTCAGGCGTCTCGCTCGAGTGGTGCCAGCTGGGGGTGTGTTCGCGCCGAGTGGTGCCAGCTGGGGGTGTGTTCGCGCCGAGTGATGCCAGCTGGGGGTGTGTTCGCGCCGAGTGGTGCCAGCTGGGGGTGTGTTCGCGCCGAGTGGTGCCAGCTGGCACCACTGGGCGAGTAGGGAACCCGTGTCGGCACCACTCGGCGACCCGCCGCCCTCCGCGCGCCACGACCGACGGCCCACCGCTGCCTGGACGTGGCCGAAGTGCCCGCCCGTGCAGGTCGTACCCGGCGCGGCCGGCGTCAGTGCGCGGCCGGCGTCAGTGCGAGCCGCGTAGGACGTCGACACCTTGATGGTGTGGTCGCGGGACAGCCCCAGAGCGCCGCGGTCGAACAATGTGTGGTGCAGCGAGCACAGCGCGAGTCCGTTGTCTGGCTCGTCTGGACCCCCGAGGTTGAACCACCGAGACAGCGGCCGACACCTCATGCGTTGCCGCACACGGGACGAGCGGGCGCCGACGTCGTGGCCGGCGCGGCGATCAGCCTGGTCGTCGCGCCGCCAGGCCTTCGAAGCGGGCGAAGTCGCGGTCAAAGGACACGACGGTCGCGCCCAGCTCGAGCGCGAGGGCCGCGAGGTGCGCATCACCGACGAGGTTGCCCGCAGTGCCGGCTCGCTCCAACAGCCCGCGTAGCAGCGGTAGGTGCTGGCGGGTGGGCTCGACCATGACCGCGGGCGGCGCCGAGAGCCAGCCTTCGACGGCGTCTGCGGCCTGGGCCACCGGCAACGGTCGGACGAATACCGCAGGGTGCGTCGTCAGCCTCAGGAACCCGAGTACGACAGTCCAGGTGAACGCCACAGCCTCGTGCCCGCCGAGCGCTTCATACAGCCAGTCTCTTGCCACAGCGTGCTCGGGGGAGCGCTGGTTGACGGCGTGTACCAGCACGTTGGCATCCACGAGCAGCACGCTCAGGCGCCCCGCCCGAGTCGGCCGGTGAGCTCCCGGTCCTCAAGCTCGCCGGCCAGTCGCAGCGCCTTCGTGACGTCGACCAGCGGCGCTCCCATGTCGTACGTGGGGAAGGTTGGCCGCGCGGACCCTGAACGGGGCACCATCCCGGCCCGGATGGCATCGTTGACTGCCTGTTTGAACGTCATACCTCGATCGCGCATCATTTGCTTGACCAAGAGCTCGACATCAGCGTCCAGGGTGACCGTCGTCCGCATCGATGCATCATAGCATCAACCCATCTGATGCCATGATGCCATGATGGCGGATCAGCGTGGCAGCCACCGGCGCCGGACCAGCGTGCCGGTGAGCGTCGGCGTCCGGAAGAGCGGTTACCGGTGCGGACCTGGGGCCCGCGGGCGCGAGATGGGCGTATACGGTTCGGAGTCAACTACGGGAGAGCCATGGATGATTTGTCGGACTTCGACCTCGACCGCAGTGCCGGTCGAGCGTGGTCCACCTTCCAGCAGCGGCTCTCCGACTACCTGGTCGACATGCAGGACGGCCACACCTTGGGCATTTCGGCACAGTCCAGCCTGGAAGAAGCCGCGGAGGCTGGCGCAGCACCGTATGTCCAGGTCAAGGCGCTGAGCCCTGACCTGCTGCGAGCCGAAGCAGTGAGCAACGCCTATCTGGACTCCACGTACGCACTCGACGGCGGCGGTCGGGCGCGGATGGAAGCGCTCGGCTGGGCTGCGCCCACGTACGGGCCGCAGGACGAACCGACCACAGGCTCGGCGAACTACTGGTTCGACGTGGAGCGCAGGCTGGGAGATCGGGTCGCGGCCATGACGACGCGCGCGTTCCGCGAGGTGTGGAGCATCCCGCACCCGGTCTTCTTGCGCATCGAGTCCTTCGGAGCGGGGCAGGAGCCACCCGACCTCGGCATCGTGGACGCCGCCGTCGAACGGGCGGTCCCGGCCTTGCCTGAAGCCATCAATCCTCGAGACCACGACCACCTTCGCGAACTGGTCGACACAGTCCTCACCCAGGTGTTCGGGGCGCCGCCCATGAAGGACGCGGAAGGTGACATCCCGGTGCGCAGCGGCAGCGCGCTGGTCTTCGTGCACGTGCCGGACGACATGCCGATGGTGACGTTGTTCGCGCCGCTGGTGCGTGACATCTCCGGTCGGACCCGTGCTGCTGAGGTCGTCGCGGACCTCAACCGACGGTGGCCGCTGCTCAAGTTCGTGCTCGCTGATGACCAGGTGGTGGCCATGGTCCAGTTGCTCGTCCTCCCGTTCGCGCCCAAGCACCTGTCCGCGATGCTCGAGATGTTGTCGAAGGCTGCCGACCGCTTGGACGACGTGCTGGTCGAGCGGCTCGATGGGCGGCTCGCCTTCCCCATCGACGTCGAGGCCAGGCGAGTGCAAACGGTAACGACGGCTGAGGCCGACGACACGGTGTCGGACGAGCTGTTGACCCTGCTGCACGTCGGACACGGGGACGATGGGCTGACGACCGCCGAGGTCCTCGCCCTGTACCAGCACGATCGGCGCCTGCTGCTGCGCGACATCAAGGTCACCTCCGAGCAGGAGATCTCCTGGCGGCAGTCCGCGGCAGAGGCCACCGCCGCCGGTGACCGCGACCTGGCAACCGTGTGCACCCAGGAGTCAGCGGCCTGGGAGTCGACGGTCGAGATATTGCGCCTAGCCCTGCGAGCGACGATCGATCCCGGCGCGAACTAGTCCAGTGCGCGGGAGGCCGCTGATCTGGGCCACTTCGACATATGCACTCTTGCGGCGTGCACGCGGAACGCGTCTCAGCTTGCCGGCGTGCCCACCTTGACGTTGTCCACCCGGACTCCGGTCATGCCGTCCGGATTGGCGCAGACAGGGTTCGGGGCGAACGAGCAGATCTCATCGCTGAGGAACCGGAACCGGAATTCCACCTGACCACCAGGCGATCGGAACGGCAGGCCGACGGTCGACCACTTCGGGTACTCCGGGAACCGCCCGGAGTAGGAGCCGAGCGACGTCCAGTTGCCCGCCGTGTCGCCCGCGGGGCGGAACTGGACGGTCACTTCGTCGAAGCCGGCCTCGGTGTCGAGCTTCATCCCGAACTGGATCACCTTGGACCCTGCGGTCCGCGTGTCGATCGCGGGCGAGAGCAGCACCGAGTCCTGCTTGTCGATGTAGCCGCCCGAGCCGGCCACCGACCAGGCCTTGCCGGCGTTGTTGGTGCTGCCGTCCCTGGCCATGCCCGGCGAGCCGTACGTCCACGGGACGGGGGCACCCTGCGGGTCCTCGGCCGCAGCACTCGTCCAACCCTGCGGCCCCGGCTCGAAGGTGTACGTCTCGTACGCCGTGCCGACCCGCGCCGGCGGCTCGTCCACGTCGACCGGGGGGGTGGGCGGCTTGACGGCGTTGGTGAAGTCGTACGTCCACACGCCCCGGCCGTACGCGGCGATGACCGCGCGGTGGGTGCTGCCCGGCTGGAGCTGGATGCTTGAGACGGGAACTGCCGGGACGTCCTCGAGCGGAGCGAACCGCGGCGCGTCAACCGTGGTGCCTCGCATGTTGGACGCGAACGCGCCCACGTCGGTGCCGACGAGCAGCTGGCCGCCGCGGATCTCGACCCAGGTGGCCGGTGCGTCCGGAAGGTTGCCGGTCACGTCCTTCCAGTGCTTGCCCGCGTCGTTCGACCGGTAGAGGTGCCCGGTGCCGATGATCGGGTTCGTGTCGCCCACCGCGCCCGGCGGCAGCCACCGGCGGGTGTAGCCGCCGAGTGCTGCGAACACCGTGCTCGGACGCTTCGGGTCGACCGCGATCGAGGTGACGTAGCGGTTGGGCAGTCCGTTGAGCTTGTTCGCCTCCCCGACCCGGCCGTTCCGCTGGCGGAAGTAGTGCCACCCCTTCGACGTGCCGGACTCGCGCGCCTCGGCGCCGCCGACGTTCGTCGCGATGCCGTTGGTGAACAGGTGGTCCTGCGGCCGCTCCTTGTTCAGCGTGTCGCAGTTGCCGCAGTACGCGACGTAGACGGCGTCACCGACGACGTCGATGGCCGTCATCGAGTTGTTCGGGTCGACCGACGACGACACGGCGTCGGGGTCTCCATGCCGCGTCTTGGTGCCGAGGTCGTACACCTTGCGCCACTGGGTGCCCTCGCCCTGGCCGGACGAGGTCTGCGGACCCACCAGGGTCTCGACGACCTCCCGCCCGGCAATGACCAGGTGGTCGGAGTCGAGGGGGTCCATCGCGAACGGGGTGCTGAACTTCGGCGCCGTCAGCTCCGGATCGATCGAACGCCAGGACCGGCCGCCGTCTTCGGTGACCGACATCGCGGCGGCGACGTACTCCTCGTACGACGTGTCTGAGTCGTCAGGGTCGACCGCGGTGAAGAACCCGTCGCCGCCGTACGTCTCGTACTGCTGGCGCGTCTTGGGCGACACGCGCATGTTGCCGTTGTCCTGCAGGCCGGACCACACCGTGCCGTCCTTGGCGACCGCGGCGAAGTAGGGCAGCAGGGTGCTGAACCCGTCGTTGTCGCCCTCGTGCCAGTTCACGTTGTCGAGCTTGTCGTCGTTGTCGCTCTCGAAGCGGTAGCGGTAGGCGCCCCCGTCGTTGCCGACGACGAGCTGCCGGTCGCCCGGTACGTCTTTGTCGACGACCCAGATCGCGTCCTGCTGGTCGGGGTGCGTGGTCAGGTTCCGAGGATCTGTGGGCTCCCGGTCTCCGGGGCAGGCCGGCAGGCCGAGCGAGAGCAGCAGGCAGGTCTTCCCGGCGAAGTACTTGCCGACCACGCTGAACTTCGTCGGGCCGTCCAGTGGCTGAATGTCGTTCGTCACCGCCGGGTCGTTGGCCCAGACCTCCTCCAGCCCGAAGACCAGGCGGGTCGGGACGCCCGTCGTCGAGGTCTTGGTCGGGTCCGGCTCGATGTGCAGGTTGTACCAGGCCTGCACTCCCGGCTGGAAGCCGAGCGCGGTGCCGGTGCCGAACAGCGCCGAGCCGGAGGTCGGGTCGGCCGCCAGCACCGTGCCCTTCTCCATCAGGGTCCACGTCTGGCCGAAGTCGGGGGAGACGTAGATGCCGTTGAGCACGGTGGTGCCGATCGGCTCCTTCAGCGGGTCGCTGCTCTCGGAGGTGTCGGGCACGTCGATGCCGAGCACGCCGCCGTCGTTGAGCAGCTCGGCGTCCTGGATGATCGCGTACAGGTAGTCGTGGTCCTGGTCGGCGCCGACGGCGGCACCGAGCTCGATCCGACCGATGTTCTTCTGCTCCCCGACGAACCCGGTCATGGTCATGTCCAGGTGCTGGAAGGTGCCGGGCTGTCCGGTAGCGGAGCGGTAGACGCCGTTGTTGGGCGACTGGACGCTCTCGTTCTGTTGATCGACGTCGGTCGCGTTCGGGCGGTTGCCGCCGCGCCAGCCGACGGTGGCGACGACCGTGTGCGCCGCGGTGGCGGTGTTCTGGCCGCCGGGCTTGGCCACCACCACGTCGGTGACGACGTTGGCCAGTGCGCACTCCGGTCGCTGGCTGAAGTTGGTCACGCCGGCGCAGCTGGCGCCGCCGGTCTTGACCGCACCGGTGGGAAGCTTGACGTTGCGGTAGGTGCGGCCGGCGTCGGTGGAGCGGAAGAGCCCCATCTGCGTCGCGGCATAGACGGTCAGCGGGTCAGCGGGGTCGACGGCGAGCTGGAAACCGAGTCCGCCGTCCGGCACGCCCGTGGCCCGGTGCCAGGTCTTGCCGCTGTCGGAGGACCAGTACGCCCCGACGCCGGTGAACGCGTTCGCGCCGAACGTCGGGTCGCCGGTGAGCGCCAGCAGCGTGCCGCCACGCGCTCGGGTCCACTGCACGGCACCGGTCACGGTCGTGGGCAGGTTGCCGGTGGCGTTGCGCCAGCGCATCGACTCCGTGCGCCGTGCGGGGATGTGGCCGTTGGCGAGGTCGTCGGTGTACCAGATGCCGCCGGTGCCGACCGCGGCGAAGAGCCGGTTCGCCTGCGGGTTCCAGGCGAAGGAGTCGACCCGCCCATTGTTCTCGACCAGGCCGAGGCCGTTGACCTCGTCGTAGCGCGCGTCGTTGACGATGAGCGGCCCGCGGCCGTACTGCCGTCCGGTGCCGCCGGTGCCTGGCACCGACCCCGGTGCCATCGCGTTGCGCTGGCGTACGGCGGCGGCGAACGCGCCGGGCTGGTAGCCGTTGGGCAGCGGCGCCAACCGCGGGATCGCCCGCTCGGACGCCAGTGCGCTCAACTCGCTCAGCGACTCGGGACGCTGGCGCGGCACGCACCAGCCGCCCCAGTCCGCGGGATCGATCTGGGTCGACTGCGGCAGCTCGCGCGCCAGCTCGGCCGTTAGCTCGGTCTCGACGCCCGCGCCCTCCTCGGCCATCTGGAGCTGGAAGTCCGTCACCTCGGCCGACTCGCCTTCGCGGGACATCTCGGCGGCGACCTCGCGAGCCACGCTGCTGATGGTCACCATGCCGGGCGCGCAGGTCGCGCCGGCAGGGACCTCGGCGGACCTGAACGTGCCAGCTGCGAGCTCGGCGGGCAGGCCCTCTCGATCGACGAACTGGAAGGCGACGAGCCCGGTCGCCGCTACGGCGGCTCCGGACGTGAGGGCGGCTCCGGCCATGAGGATACGACGCATGGCCCGTACAACGACGGTCGGTGTCATCAGTTACGCCATGACCGTCGTGGCACAGGGACCGGCTCGGCTCGACCGCGGGTTCGAGCCGTTACATCAAGGACAGGCCGCTTCGGTGGCATGCAGTGAGTCGTACGAAGTGCGCTGAGGGAGGCCACCTCGTGCCCGACTCGACCGATGCAACCGACGCAGACGTGTGGTGGGCTTTCGAGCGGCGACTGGGCACGAACCTGCGCGAGCTGCGCGCCGGCGAGGCGGTGGTCGTCGCCGCGGACGTGCTCGCCTTCGGGTCAAGCCGAGGTGCTATCCGACCGGCCGGTAGGCGCAGGACGACTCAGCGGAGTCGATGACCGAGCTGAGGCCGCCACCGCGACGACCGCCACCTCCACCACCGCCGCCGGAGCCCGGGTCACCGGTGGCTCGGGCGACCACGCGCTGCATCCACTCGAAGTCCGGGTCCTCGGGCAGGAACGTGTTGCTCCGAGAGAACACGACGCTGCGCACCGTGCCGCCCTTGGCCGCGAACGCCAGGTCCACGAAGGCGGGCAACAGCTCAGCCGGGATGTCGGTGCGCACGATGTCGCGACCCGCCTGGAGGATGCGCCGGTAACGGGTCAGCAGGGTGACCGGGTCGGCCCTGTCGATGACGGCGTCGACGAGGCAGCGCTGGCGCCGCATCCGGTCGTAGTCGTCGAGCCCGTACCGCCCGCGGGCGAACCACATCGCATTGAACCCGTCGAGCTGTTGGGCCGGACCTGGCTGGAGGTAGCCCTCCGGCTCCCGCGACCCCTCGGCACCGCCGATGGGGATCGGCTGGTTGATGTTGACGGTCACGCCGCCCATCGCGTCGATCAGCTCGACGAACCCCGGGATGCTGACCAGGACGTAGTAGTCCACCCGGATGCCCAGCGCGCCGCTCACCGCGACCTTCAGGGCGTCGGCACCCTCGTTGTCGCTCGCCCCGAGCACCTCCGGGTGCAGCTCGGGGACCTTCTCGTAGACCGCGTTGAGCATCCAGTTCAACGGGTCGCCTGGGCCGTCGAAGCCGTTCGGATACAGCTCGTGCAGGCGCGTTCCAGCCGGGAATGGGACGTTCTCCAGGTTGCGTGGCAGGCCGAACAGCACCGTGTCGCCGGACCGGACGTCGATGCTCGCGACGATCATGGAGTCGGTGCGGGTGCCGAACCGGTTGGAACCTGCGTCGCCGCCGAGCAAGAGCACGTTGACCCGGTCCTCGCCGAGCCACGGGTCGTTCACGTCGGTGACCACCGGGCGAGTGGCGCTCGACGACTGCCCCAAGGACGTGAAGACGTCGCCGATGAAGGCGCGCTGCGCCGAGGCGTAGCGGATTCCGACGACGAACGGCACGGCGAGGGCCACGCAGATGAACGCGGTGAAAGCGGTCGCGGCCACTCGCTGTTGCCGACCGAAATCGCGCGGACGCGCCAGCCGGTCACTCGCGACCACGACGCCCGCCCAGCACACGAACACCAGCGAAAGCGCCACGATCGTGGCGGTGAGCCACTGCTGCTGGACCAGCATGCGCAGGAGCCGCGGACGCTGCGCCACCAGCACGTACGCGAGCGTGGCCACCAGCAGGGCGAACGCACCCAAGACGCAGGCGCCGAGGAGTCGGCGCCGGAGCACCCAGAACGCACTGCCGGGCAGTGCCGCCCCCAACGCGGTCAGGCCCAGGACCCCGGACAGCGAGCGCGCCTGAACCGGCCCCCGAACCGGCTCAGGCCGCCGACCGGCTGACGGCATTGCCGAGCGAGACTCCGGCGCGTTGTCGGTCACGATCGTCCTCGGGTTGCGGGTCAGGGCAGGGTCATTGTGCCTGCCAACACCTGGCGAGGTGGGTTACGCCATGCCGGACCTCACCGGGGCGAGTCGGCGCGCCGCGGCCCGCAGCGCATCGACGTGGAGGCGTTCATCGACTGCTCGGGGGACCGGCCGGGTGAGTTCTTGACGCATCCGTACCCAGGACGCGAGCGGCCTGCGCCGTCCGTTCGGTTGTCGGTGGCGGCGGCTACTGTCCCCGCCATGGCAGTTCAGGGGGGGTTGCACCTGCACCGTGCGGAGCGGGCAGATGCGCTGGTCGAGGCGCTGGCCGCGGTGCTGCGCGACCCACCCCACGACCCACTGGCACCCGAGGTCATCGCCGTCCCCGCCCGCGGCGTGGAGCGGTGGCTCACCCAACGCCTGTCCCACCACCTCGGTGACAGTCGCGGGGGTGACGGGGTGTGCGCCAACGTGCGCTTTCCCGCACCGGCGCGGCTGGTGGCCGACGCAGTCGCCGCCGCCAGCGGTCACGACCCCGGCGGCGACCCCGGCGGCGACCCGTGGGCGCCAGGCCGGGTGGTGTGGTTCGTGCTCGAGGTCATCGACACCTGTGCGGGCGAGCCGTGGTGCGCGGCGCTGGCCCGGCACCTGCACGGCCACACCACCTCCCGTCGCATGGTCGCCGCGGGGCACCTGGCCAGCCTGTTCACCTCGTACGCCGACCAGCGGCCGACGGTCCTGCGTGACTGGGCCCGCGGCGACGACACCGACGGCGCCGGCGCAGCCCTTCCTTCCGACCTGCGCTGGCAGGCGGAGCTGTGGCGGCGGCTGCGGGCCCGGATCGGCGTCCAGAGCCCGGCCGAGGGGCTCACCGCCGCCTGTGCCGCCTTGCGGCAGGACGAGTGCCGGCTAGATCTTCCGGAGCGGCTGTCGCTGTTCGGTCCGACTCGGCTGACCCGCGGGCAGGTCGCGGTCCTGGCCGCCGTCGCCGCGCACCGCGACGTACACCTGTGGCTGCCGCACCCCTCGGCCGCGCTGTGGGACCGCGTCGCTGCGCTCGCACCACCGGGTGCGCCCCGCCGTCGAGACGACCCGAGCGCCAGTGTCCCCCGCCACCGGCTGCTGGCCTCCCTGGGCCGCGACGCCCGGGAGATGCAGCTGCTGCTCGCCGGGTGCGGCGGGGTCACCTCCGACCAGTACCACCCACCGGCCAGCCCCCCGGCCACCCTGCTCGGCCGGCTCCAGCACGACCTGCGCACCGACACCGCCCCTCCGGGCCCGCCGGTCGGGGACGCACCAGACACCCGGCTGGCACTGGATCCGGCCGACCAGAGCCTGCAGGTGCACGCCTGCCACGGCCGCGCCCGACAGGTGGAGGTGCTCCGGGAGGTGCTGCTCGGCTTGCTCGAGGCCGACCCCACCCTCGAGCCACGGCACGTGTTGGTGATGTGCCCTGACATCGAGTCCTACGCACCGCTGGTGTCGGCGACCTTCGGGCTCGCCGACAGCGACCTGAGCTCGATCCACCCTGGTCACAGGCTGCGCGTACGGCTGGCCGACCGGTCGCTGCGGCAGACCAACCCGCTGCTCGCCACGCTCGCTCGACTGCTCGACCTCGCCGATGGCCGGGTGACCGCCGCACAGGTGCTCGACCTGGCCGCCATGGCACCGGTGAGCCGTCGCTTCTCCTTCGGCGACGACGACCTGGGGCGGCTGCGCGACTGGGTCAGCACCTCGGGCGTGCGCTGGGGGTTGGACGCCGCGCACCGGGCGCCGTTCGCCATGCAGCGCGTCGGACAGAACACCTGGCAGGCGGGGCTCGACCGGGTGCTGCTCGGTGCGGCGATGTCGGAGGACGACCTGGCGTGGGTCGGTCTCGGGTTGCCGCTGGACGACGTGGACTCCACCGACATCGACCTCGCCGGTCGGCTCGCCGAGCTGGTCGACCGGCTCGGTGCCACCCTCGACCGGTTGTCCAGCGCACAGCCGCTCTCCGCCTGGCTCGACGCGCTGTCGGAGGCGCTCGACGCGTTGACCTGGGCCGGCGAGGCCGACGCCTGGCAGCTGGCGCAGGCCCGCCGCGAGCTCGCCGAGGTCGCCGAGGGGGCGGGGGCCGCGGGCACGGCGGTGCTGTCTCTCGGCGACGTCCGCGCGCTGCTCGGTGACCGCCTCGCCGGCCGTCCCACCCGCGCCAACTTCCGCACCGGCAACCTCACGATGTGCTCGATGGTGCCGATGCGGTCGGTGCCCCACCGGGTGATCTGCCTGCTGGGCCTCGACGACGGCGTCTTCCCGCGCACGGCGGGCATCGACGGCGACGACGTCCTCGCGCGCGACCCGGTCGTCGGTGAGCGTGACCGCCGCAGCGAGGACCGCCAGCTCCTACTCGACGCCGCACTCGCCGCCCAGGAGCACCTGGTCGTGCTCTGCACCGGCGCCGACGAGCGCACCAACACGGTGCGCCCCCCTGCGGTGCCGCTGGGGGAGATCCTTGACGTGGTCGACGCCACCGTCCGTGCCCCCGACGGGCAACCGGCCCGTGACCGCGTCGTCGTGCACCACCCGCTGCAGCCTTTCGACGCCCGCAACTTCCGTCGCGGCGTCCTCGGTGCCGACGGGCCGTTCAGCTTCGACCGGGCCGGGCTCGCCGGTGCCGTTGCAGCCGCCCACCCCCGGCAGCCGGCGAGGCGGTTCCTGTCCGCCCCGCTGCCCGCATCGCAAGAGACCGGGACGGTGGCGCTGGACGCGCTGATCCGGTTCCTCGAGCACCCCGTCCGCGGGTTCCTGCGCCAGCGCCTGGGCGTCGCGGCGCCGGACGAGGCCGACGAGCTCGACGACGCCCTGCACGCCGAGCTGCGGGGACTGGACGAGTGGGGCGTCGGCAACCGGTGGCTGCGTGAGCGGATCGCGGGCGCTGACCCCGGCGCCTGCCGGCAGGCGGAGTGGCGGCGGGGCACCCTGCCACCCGGGGCCCTCGGCCACCACCTGCTCGACGAGGTCGAGGTCAAGGCGGAACCGCTCGTCACCGTGGCCCGGACCGACCAGGTCGGGCCGGCCCGCACGATGGACGTCTTGGTCCCGCTGCCCGAGGGTCGGGTGCTCAGCGGGACGGTCGGGCCGGTCCACGGGCACACGATCTCTCGGGTCGAGTACGGCGCGTTGAAGCCCAAACACCGGTTGAGGGCGTGGGTACAACTGCTGGCGCTCGCCGCTGCCCGCCCCGAGGAGCCCTGGCGCGCGGCCACGGTCGGACGCGGCAAAGCCTTGTTGCTGCGGTCGGTCCTCACTGACCCGCCGACGGGTGCGGCCACCGACCTGCTGGCTGCCCTCGTAGAGGTCTATGACGCCGGACTGCGCGAGCCGCTGCCGCTGCCGCTCGCGGCGGCGGCCGACTACGCCGACCGCCGCCGGTCTGGCGCCACCCAGCAGATCGCCACCGACGGTGCTCGAAAAGCCTGGCGGGCTGCGTTTGAGCACACCGATCGCGACCACGTCGTGGTCTGGGGCGAGGAGCACGGCTTCGACGCCGTGCTGGAGCAGCTTCCGGCCGCCACCGAGCAGGGCGAGGTGCTCGACGAGCCGGAGGCGACTCGCTTCGGGGCGCTGGCCTGCCGCGTGTGGCTACCGCTGCTCGACGTCGAGATCCTGGCGAAACCGTGACCACGCCGACGGCCGACTTCAGCGTCTGCGGACCGCTGCCCACCGGCACCACCGTGCTGGAGGCCAGCGCGGGCACCGGCAAGACGTTCACGATCGCCGCGCTCGCGACCCGCTACGTCGCGGAGGGTCTGACCGAGCTGCACGAGCTCATGCTCGTCACCTTCGGCCGAGCCGCCACCCAGGAGCTGCGCGAGCGCGTACGCGAGCGGCTCGTGTCCGCCGAGCGCGGCCTGGCCGACCCTGCGTACGCGCGGGCCAGCGGGGACGACCTGCTCGAGCTGGTGGCGGCGGCGCCCGACGAGGAGGTGGCTCGGCGGCGCAAGCGGCTCGCCACCGCGCTCGCCGACTTCGACGCCGCCACCATCGCGACCACGCACGGTTTCTGCCAACAGATGCTCACCGGGTTGGGGGTGGACGGGGACTTCGAGCCCGGTGCTGCGTTCGTCGAGAGCGTCGACGACCTCGTCGTCGAGGTCGTCTGCGACCTCTACCTGCGCAAGTGGGGCCGCCTCGACTCCGACCAGCCCACCATGACGTACGCAGAGGTACTGAAGCTGGTGCGCGAGGCCGTACGCGACCGCCACGCGCGGTTGCTGCCTGCCGACGCAGAGTCCGACTCCCAGGCGGCCGAGCGGTACCGGCTCGCCACCGCTGCGCGCGCCGAGGTCGACCGACGCAAGCGGCAGCACCGACTACGCGACTACGACGACCTGCTCACGCGTCTGCGGGACGCGATGACCGACTCGGCCCGCGGTGAGGCGGCGCGGCGGCGGATCCGCGACCGCTACCGCGTGGTGATGGTCGACGAGTTCCAAGACACCGATCCGGTGCAGTGGCAGATCCTCCGGCTCGCTTTTTCTGGCCACACGACGCTCATCCTCATCGGTGACCCCAAGCAGGCCATCTATGCCTTCCGCGGTGGCGACGTCGACACGTATCTCGCCGCGGCGGCCACGGCGACGACCGCAAAGACGCTGGGCCGCAACTGGCGCAGCGACCAGGCCCTGCTGCAGGGTCTCGCCGCGGTGTTCCGCGAGGCCGCCCTCGGGCACCCGGAGATCGCTGTGCGACCCGTCGAGGCCCATCACACGAGCCGGCGGCTGCACGGGGCGCGCTCCGACGCGCCGCTGCGGCTGCGGGTGGCCACCCGCGAGCAGTTCGGGGTCACCGGCAACACCCTGCCCAAGGTCGACCCGGCGCGCGAGCTGGTGGCCGCCGACCTGGCCGCCGACGTCGCCAGCCTGCTCAGCAGCGGGGCGGAGCTCTCGGTGGGCAAGGTTCCCCGGCCGGTGGCGCCAGGCGACGTGGCGGTGCTGGTGCACACCAACGCTCAGGCAACCCTGACCCGTGACGCGCTCGTGGGGGTCGGGGTGCCGGCGGTGCTCACCGGGGCAGGCAACGTCTTCGGCACCGCAACGGCCCGCGAGTGGCTGGTGCTCCTGCAGGCGCTCGAGCAACCGCACCGGGCCAGCAGGGTGCGCACGGCCGCACTCGGCTGCTTCGTCGGCTGGGACGCCGAGCGGCTGGCCGCGGCCGGCGCTGACGCGATGGACACGCTCGGGCCGTTGCTGCGTGGCTGGTCCGACGTCCTCACCCGACGTGGTGTGCCGGCACTGGTCGAGGCCGTGACCGAGGCGGGCGGCGTGACCGCTCGGGTGCTGGCGACTCCTGACGGCGAGCGACGACTGACCGACCTGCGGCACCTCGCCGAGGCGCTGCACGCCGCTGCCGTCGACGAGCAGCTCGGCACTTCGGCGCTGGTCGAGTGGCTTCAGCGGCGCATCGCCGACGCGGAGGCCGACAAGTCGGAGGAGCGCACCCGGCGACTGGAGTCCGACGCCGCCGCGGTCCAGGTGGTGACCGTCTACCGCGCCAAGGGCCTGGAGTTCCCAGTCGTGTACGTGCCGTACGGATGGGACCGGCACTCCAGCAAGCCCGACCACCCACGCTTCCACCCTCCCGACGGCGTCCGCAGCCTCGATGTCGGCGGCAAGGACGGCCCGGCGTTCGCCGAGCACTGCCGGATGCACGACGCGGAGGAGTCCGGCGAGGATCTGCGCCTGCTCTACGTCGCCCTCACCCGGGCGCAGTGCCAGGTGGTCACCTGGTGGGTGCCGTCCAACAACACGGCCACCTCGCCGCTGCACCGGTTGTTGTTCGGCGACTTCGGCGTGGGCGAGGAGCCGCCGGCCAAGCTCACCGTGCCGAGCGACGCTGACGTGGGCAGTCGGCTGGCCGCGCTGGCCGCACGTGCCGGGACCTGCCTGGCAGTGGAGGAGGTGGGCACCGTCGGCACCGCCGCGCAGACCCGATGGCAACCCCGCGCCGAGGAGACGCCGGTTCTCGAGGTCGCCTCCTTCTCCCGCGGGCTCGACGCCGCGTGGCGGCGCACGTCGTACTCCGCGCTGACCGCCGCCGCTCACGAGGCCGCACACCGTGAGCCCGGCGTCGGCAGCGAGCCCGAGGGGTGGGCGCTGGACGACGAGGTCGACGTCTCGCCGGCACCGACCCGCCAGGCCGATCAGCGGTCGGCTGTGCCGTCGCCGATGGCGCACCTGCCCGGGGGCACCGGGTTCGGTCTCGCCGTGCACGCGGTGCTCGAGGCGGTCGACACCGCGGCGCCGGACCTGGTCGGGGAGCTGGTCGAGCGCAGTCGTGAGGTGCTGGCCCGTCGGCTCGGCGCGACGTACGACGCCCAGCAGCTCGCGACCGCACTGCTGCCGGTGCTCGAGACCCCGCTCGGTCCGCTGGCCGGCGGGGTGCGGCTGCGGGATGTAGCGGCGGCCGACCGGCTGGCCGAGATGGACTTCGAGCTGCCGCTGGCCGGCGGCGACGACCCAGGCGAGACCGACGTGACGGTGCGGGCGGTCGCTGACCTGCTGCGCGAGCGGCTCGCCCCCGACGACCCGTTCGCCGGCTACCCCGACCTGCTCGACGGGCTGGAGCACTCCCGGCTGCGCGGCTACCTGGTGGGCAGCCTCGACGCGGTGCTGCGGGTCCCCACCGGAGGCCGGCCGCGCTACCTCGTCGTCGACTACAAGACCAACTGGCTGGGGGAGGGGTTCTCGGGCTCGGGGCAGCTCACCGCGACGGACTACCGGCCTGACGCGCTGCGGCAGGCGATGCTGGCCGCGCACTACCCCCTGCAGCTGCTGCTGTACCTGGTCGCGTTGCACCGGTTCTTGCGCTGGCGCCAGCCCGGCTACGATCCCGACCAGCACCTCGGCGGCGGTCTCTATCTCTTCGTCCGCGGCATGTGCGGTCCGCAGACCCCGGTCGTCGACGGCGCGCCCTGCGGGGTCTTCGGCTGGTCGCCCCCGCCCGGGCTGGTCGAGGCCCTCTCCGCGCTCTTGGCGGGGCACGCGCCGTGACCGTCACCATCGAGCCCGACCCGTACGACGTGCGGCTGGCCATGCGGGCCACCGGACCACTGCGTGACTTCAACCGGGCCGGGGTGCTGTCGGCGGCCGACGTGCACGTCGCGCAGCGGCTCGGTCGGCTCGGCCGGGAGGACGACGAGCAGGTGCTGCTCGCGGCGGCGCTGGCCGTCCGCGGCGTACGACTGGGGTCGGTGTGCGTCGAGCTCGCACAGGCTCGGCACACCGTCACCGCCGGCGACGAGTCGGGCACCGACGTCGACGCCCTCGCCTGGCCGGCGCCGGCGCAGTGGCTCGCCGGTTGCTCCCGCAGCCCGCTGGTGGCGCTCGGCGCCGCCGCTGCGCCCGATCGGGGCGGGCGGCCAATGCGGCTCATCGACGGGTTGCTGTATCTGGACCGCTACTGGCGCCAGGAGCAGGTCGTGCGCGCCGAGCTCGACGCCCGGGCGGCTGGTGCGGACCGGGCGGTCGACCTGGCGGCGCTGCGCACGGCGTTGGCGGCGGTGTTCCCGGGCAGTCCGCCGGACCGACAGCGGCTGGCCGCCGTCATGACCGCGCTGCGCCCGATGATGGTGCTGGCCGGTGGTCCGGGCACCGGCAAGACCACCACGGTGGCCCGCCTGCTGGCACTGCTGCGGCGGCTCCCAGGCGAAGCGCCCAGGATCGCCTTGGCGGCACCGACCGGCAAGGCCGCCGCCCGGTTGCAAGAGGCCGTACGGCAGCAGTCGCTGGAGCACGGGTTCGGGCTCGACGCTCTCACGGCGTCGACCATTCACCGGTTGCTGGGCTCACGGCCGGGTACGCGCAGCCGCTTTCGCCACGACCGCGACAACCGCCTCCCGTACGACGTCGTCGTGATCGACGAGACCTCGATGGTTTCGCTGACGCTGATGTCGCGGCTGCTGGAGGCGCTGCGGCCCGACACCCGCCTGGTGCTGGTCGGTGATCCCGACCAGCTGGCCTCGGTCGAGGCGGGGGCGGTGCTCGGTGACATCGTCGCGCGTCCAGCGCCGTCCGCGGCCTCCGCGCCCCGCCAGCTCGCCGCCCTTGCCCCGGAGGATCTCGACGCGGGCGAGATGGCGAGCGACGCCTTACGCAACGGCGTCGTGCGGCTGACCAAGATCCACCGCTACGGCGAGGAGATCGGTGCGCTCGCCTCCGCGATCCGGGCTGACCGACCCGACGACGTGCTGAGGATCCTGCGCGATCGCGGACCCGCGGTCTCGTTCGTCGAGACGACCGGGCTCGTCGAGATCGCGGTCCGCGACCTCGAGGACGTGCGGACCGACGTGGTCTCGGCGGCCACCGACCTGACCGCCGCCGCCCAGGCCGGAGACGTCACGGCGGCGCTGATCCGGCTCGAGCGGCACCGGATGCTGTGCGCGCACCGACGCGGCCCATACGGCGTGGCCCGGTGGAGCGCCCAGGTCGAGCGGTGGGTCGCCGAGGCGATCGACGGTGACAGCGCGGAGGGGGAGTGGTACCTCGGCCGGCCCCTCCTGGTTGACGCCAACGACTACGAGCTCGAGCTGTTCAACGGCGACACCGGCGTCGTCGTCGACTCCGGCGGTCGCCCGATGGCCGCCTTTCAGCGCGGTGCCCAGCCGCTGCTGGTCAGCCCGAGCCGGCTGTCGGCGGTCGAGACCGTGCACGCCATGACCGTGCACCGGGCGCAGGGCAGTCAGTTCGACCGGGTGACGCTGCTGCTGCCGCCGCAGGAGTCACCGCTGTTGACCCGCGAGGTGTTGTACACCGCCGTCACCCGGGCGCAGACGCACGTGCGCGTCGTGGGCAGCGAGGCCGCCGTACGCCGCGCGGTGTCGCGTCCCATCGTGCGCGCCAGTGGGCTGCGTCGGCCGTCGTGACGCTCGGGAGACGTCGTCGCCCGCGTCGTACGTCGGCCGTCAGTCGTCGACCCGGTCGCCGGTGACGGCGTCACGCCGCAGGTCCGGAACCTCCTCGGTGTCGGTCACCGGCGGCTCGTCGGGGGCCAGCGGGGCGTCCTCCTCGGCGATCCGTTTCCCCGGGTCGTCGCGACCGTGGTTGACCAGCGAGGAGATCATCGTGTTGGCCACCGCGGCGACCGGCACCGCGAACAGCGCCCCGACGATGCCGGCCAGCTCCACGCCGGCGGCGATGGCGAGGATGACCGCCAACGGGTGTACGTCCACCGCCCTGCCCAGGAGGAACGGCTGCAGCACGTGGGCCTCGAGCTGGTTGACGAACACGACGAGACCGAGCACGACCAGGGCGATCACCGGTCCCTGCGCGACCAGGGCCACCAGGATCGCCAGCAGGCCGGTCACGAGCGCACCGACCACGGGTACGAAGGCGCCGAGGAACACCGCGACGCCCAGCGGCAGGGCCAGGGGGACACCGAGTACGGCCGTCCCGATGCCGACGCCGAGACCGTCCACCGCGGCGACGACGATGGTCGCCCGGACGTAGTGGCTCAAGGTGACCCAGCTGGAGCGGCCGGCTCGGTCCAGCGGCCCCTGGGCAGCTCCGGGGAACATGCGCAGCAGCCACGCCCAGATGCGGTGACCGGCGTAGAGGAAGAAGAAGGTCGCGAACAGCGTGATGAAGAATCCCGTGGCCAGGCGGGTGGCCGTCGACGCCACGCCCAGCGCGCCGGATGCCACCGTGTCCCGGTTGGCCGCGACGGCGTCGTTGGCCTGGGCGAGGTAGCCCGACAGGCTGTCGGTCTGGAGGTGGAGGGGTCCCTCCGCCAACCACGTGCGGACCTGACCGAACCCGTCGCTCGCCTGCGAACGCAGCTCTGGGAAGCCGTTGCCGGCCTGCTGCCCCACCAGCGTGAACAAGCCGACGATGAGCAGCAAGGTGCCGAGCAGCGTGATCAGCGCCGCCGCACCGCGCGGCATCCGTCCGCCCAGCCAGTCGGCGACCGGGTGCAGCAGACCGGTCAGCAGGAGCGCCACCATGACAGGGACGAGGATGTGGGCGAACTCAGCGAAGACCCGGCTCAGCGCGTACAGCCCGAGCGCGATGGCGCCCAGGCGCCATGCCCACTCCGAGGCGACCCGGACCCCGGGCGTCACCACCGAGTGGACGCCAGACCGCCGACCGGTGTCGTCGTCTCCGCGGTGTCTCGCGCTACTTGGCATGCCCCATTGTCACCTGCCGTTCGCCGCCGGTCAGCCGACGCGCTTGGTGCTGCGTCTGCCGTACCGTCGGCGTCGTGACGATCAGCCCCGCGTGAGGCGCGTGCGGGGGTTGGGTAGGACCGGTCCGGACCTCCGGTGCCCAAGCAGAGGAGATTCCATGCCCAAGGTGACCAAGAGCGGCACCGTCAAGGCCGACGAGCTGCCGAGCACGCTCGCGCGATCAGACCCGAAGGCGCAGCGCACCTTCGCCAAGGCGCACGACTCGGCGGCCCAGACCTACGACGGCGACGATGAGCGGGCCAACCGGGTCGGCTACTCCGCTTTGAAGCACACGCACGAGAAGGTCGGCGACCACTGGGAGCCCAAGGACTCCAAGGGACCGTCGGATCCCCAGGCCGCGGGTGGCTACGACACGAACCGGCAGACCGCCGGAGGTGTCGACGCCAACGCCTCGAAGCAGCACCTGATGGACCTCGCCCGCCGACTCGACGTCCCCGGCCGGTCCAGGATGACCAAGGCCGAGCTCGTCGACGCCCTCCAGAAGACCAACGACAAGGCCACCCGGGAGGCGCGGGGCGAGCGGTGAGGACAACCAACGGCCCCGACGAGCGGGACGTAACGGCACCTGGCACGATCGAGGGCATGGCTGATATCTCCGCTGGCACCAGCGTGACCGACGTCCCCTCGCGCCAGCGGTTCGAGGCGCGGACCTCCGACGGCGAGGTCGCCGGCTTCGCCGCGTACCACCGAGAGGGCGACACGGTGACGTTCACCCACACCGAGGTCGTCGAGGCGTACCAAGGCCATGGCGTCGGAGACCAGCTCGCGCGGGTGGCTCTCGAGCAGGTGCGAGTCGAAGGCCTGCGGGCGGACCCGCAGTGTTCCTTCATCGCCGCCTGGATCGACAAGAACGAGGAGTACCAGGACCTCGTGGTGTGAGTCGGGCACCCGTAGTCCGTGCTATGGGCGGGCCCTGATCTGGATCCGGTCGCCCACGGCACGCACGTCGTAGGACAGCTGTGGCGCCGTCGCCGGCCCCCGCGCCACGCTGCCGTCCTCGAGCCGGAAGTGGCTGCCGTGCCAGGGGCACACCACGCACCCGGCCTCGAGGCTGCCCTCGTCCAGCGGACCGCCGTAGTGGCTGCAGGTCGCGCTCATGGCGAACACGTCACCGGCGACGGACGCCAGGACCACCTGCTGACCGGACACCTCGACCCGCGCCAAGCCCTCGGCGGGGAGGGCCGCGAGCGATGCTGCGTCGGTCCAGTCCCGCGGCTGCTTCTGCTCATCGGCGTTGCGGTCGACACCGACACCTTGGCTGTACGCCAGGTGCCCGCCGAGGTAGCCGCCCACGCCGAGGCCCGCGGCGCCGAGCAGCGCGAGGTTTCGGCCACGTGCGTGGTCGCCGCGCTGGCGGGCGAGCCAGCTCGCCGCGTACATCCCAGCCGTCACCGCGTTGGCGACGGCGTGCACCAGGCCCACCCGCTTGGGGCGCTGGAAGGCTCCCAGCTCCGACCAGTCGGCCAGCCCCGCGGCGGCCGTGGGTGCCACCATCAGGACGCCCGCGCCGACCAGCCGCTGGGCCGCGCGGCGGCCGTCGCGCCCGCTCGTCAGGTCGAGCAGCGTGGCCGCAGACCACATCCCGATCGGCAGGCCGACCAGGACCGGGTGCAGCGGGTGGCCGATCGCTCGGCCGTGGAGCGCGTCCTTGACCGGTCCACGCGGCAGCGCCTTGTCCACCAGCCGGTTCACCGCGTCAGCCGCGGGATCCAGGGCCTTGGCGCCCTCCAGCTTGCCGGTAAGCGTTGACCACCACATGGGAACCTCCTGAAGAACGCCGCACTCCGCGGACGGGATGTCGCTATCGCACCAGCACAGGTACTCCTGCGCACCTCGAACTGTCCAGCCGGCGGCCATCTGCCCGACTGCTCACGTCGAGCCCGGCCCAACCCCGAGACGGTGCGTCGCTGGGTGTGGGCCCGTACTTCGAGTCGCTCAAACTTGCCGAGCCAGCGACGTCGCTCCCGCCTCCTGCGGGAACCTCGCCTTCACGCCCTGCATCGTCAGCAGGTCCAGCACGCCCAGCTCGCGGTCGCGCAGGCGTTCGTCGACGCGTATCGGCCGGTCGAGGTCGCCGCGCCGCATTCGGCTCCCGTTCACCGTGCCCCCGCGCCCGGAGCCAGCCGCCGGGAGCGCGTGGGACACGCCCTCGAGCAGCTCGCATCCGGCAGACTCGCGCCACCGGCACGTTCGAGGGAGATGCAGTGACAGAGCAGACCGACCGCGGCGACAGCGCTGGCGTGGAGCAGCAGGTCCGGCAGGCCGCCGAGGGGGCCCGCGCACACCGCACGGCGATGAGTCGCTCGACCGAGCTGGCGCGGCAGCTGGACGCGGCCGAGCGCGACGTTCAGTGGCTGCGCGACGAGCACCGCTCCGAGCTCGCCGACGTCGAACGGTTGGAGGGTGTCTCGTTCTCGCGGGTCGTCGCCACCGTGCGCGGCAGCCGGCACACCGACCTCGACCGTGAACGCGCCGAGGCCGACATGGCGCGCCTGAAGCTCTGGGAGGCCGAGGCACGCTCGGAGAGCATCCGCCGCGACCTGGTCTCCTCGCAGGCCGAGGAGGCTCGGCTCGCCGATGCGCCGGCGCAGCTGCGCGCCGCCATGGCCGCCAAGGAGGACTACCTCACCCGCGCCGGTGACCCGGCGGGCGTACGGCTGCTCGAGGTGGCACACGAGCGCGGGACGCTGGAGGCGGAGCTGCGCGAGGTGGGCGAAGCGGGAGAGGCGGCCGACGGTGCGGCTCGCGCGCTCGCGTACGTCTCCGCACAGCTGGGGTCGGCGTCGGGGTGGTCCACCTACGACACCTTCTTCGGCGGCGGTGCGATGAGCAGCATGATGAAGCACGAGCGCATGGACGAGGCCGCCCGGGCGGCGGCCGAAGCCGACCGGTGCCTGCAGCGGCTCGCCGCCGAGCTGGCCGACGTACCGGGTGCTGCACAGGCGATGCCGTCGCTGCAGCTCGACGGCATGACGCGGTTCGTCGACATCTGGTTCGACAACATCTTCACCGACTGGGCGGTCCGCGACCGGCTGCAGCGGGCCACGCAGACGGTGTTCACGCTCCAGCAGGTCGTGGTCGACGTGGGCACCCGGCTGCAGCAGCGGCAGACCGACCTCGGCAGCCGGCTCGACGCGCTGGGCGCCGAGCGGGAGAGGTTGCTCGGCGCCTGACGCCGCGGCTTCCACATGGCGCCGGCTGACCTGGCGGGCCTGTCGGTGGCCGCCTCTAGCGTCCTGCTCGACCAGATGTGGAGGAGGAGACATGGAGCTCGGTGCCGCCCGCGTCATGGCGACACAGCTGCTCAGGCAGCACGGCCTCGGCGACTGGCAGGTCGTCTTCGACCGGGCCAAGACCCGCGCCGGTGTCTGCCGGGCGGACGCGCGGCAGATCGGGTTGAGTGCCCCACTCACCCGTCTGCACGCCGAGGCGGAGGTGCGCGACACCGTGCTCCACGAGATCGCCCACGCGCTGGTGGGTCCCCGGCACGGACATGACGCGGCCTGGCGCGCTGTCGCCTTGCGGATCGGTTGCTCGGCCCTGCGCTGCGTGCCCCCCGACGCACCCAGGGTCGAGACGCCGTGGACGGGCACCTGCCCGGCTGGGCACACCGTCGGTCGGCACCGGCGCCCCGAACGGGTGGCGATCTGCCGCCGCTGCGAAGGTGCTCCGGCCGAGCGGGTCTTCGACTGGCGCCACTTCGGGCGCAGGGTGCCGATGCACCCGCGCTACGTCGCCGAGCTCGCGGCCCTGAACGGCATCGACCGCCTGGTGCCGGCGCCCGTGACGGTCGGCTCCCGCGTACGGGTGGTGGCGCCGGGTCGGTTCTGCGGCACTGTGGGCGCGGTCGTCAAGCGCGGTCGCACCCGGTTCCACGTCGCGGTTCGCGAGGGGGTGGTGACCGTCCCGTTCGCGTACGTCGAGCCGGTGTAGGGCAGAGCCGGTGTCGGTCCCAGCCGGGGCTATGGTGCCTCCCGGCACAGCCCGACTCGTCTCGAGGAGCGCCCATGGACGACGTGACCACCGCCGACGGGCGCACGCTCGAGGTGCTGGTGACCGGGCCCGACAGCGCTCTGGCCCTGGTGTACCACTCGGGCACCCCGTCCGCGGCCGTGCCCTGGCCGGCCCTGGACCGCGTGGCGGGGGCACAGGGAGTGCGGGCGGTGACGTGGTCACGCCCGGGGTACGCCGGCTCGACGGAGCAGCCCGAACGCTCGGTGGCAGACGTGGCCGCCGACACGGTGACGGTGCTCGACGCCCTCGGCCTGGGCGAGTTCGTCACGCTCGGCTGGTCCGGTGGCGGGCCGCACGCGCTCGCGTGCGCGGCGCTCCTCCCGGAGCGCTGCCTCGCCGCGGCCACGCTGGCCGGTGCCGGGCCTTACGGCGTCGCGGGCCTGGACTTCCTCGCCGGCATGGCGCAGGAGAACCGACTCGAGTTCGGAGCTGCGCTCGAGGGCCACGACGCGCTCGATCGCGTGCTCATCGAGATGAGCAACGGGCTGGGCTCGGTGACGCCCGATCAGGTCGCCGAGTCGCTCGGTGGACTGGTATCGGAGGTCGACCGGCAGTCGCTGACCGGCGAGCTCGCTGCGTACCTCGCGGCCGCGCTCGCTGCCTCGGTCTCGACCGGTGTCGCGGGCTGGCGTGACGACGACCTCGCCTTCACCCGACGGTGGGGATTCGACCTCGACGACATCACGGTGCCCGTCGCGGTCTGGCAAGGGCGCCAGGACCTGATGGTGCCGCCGTCCCACGGCCGGTGGCTGGCCGCGCACGTCCCGGGAGTCCGGGCGCGTCTCTTCGAGGACGAGGGCCATCTGTCCCTGGTGAACCGCCTGGACGAGATCGTGGCCGACCTGACGGCCTCGGCCGCTCGCTCGACTTAGCCTCCGCCGGTGGCCAGCATCCGCATCGGCATCTCCGGGTGGCGCTACCCCGGTTGGCGCGGTGACTTCTATCCGCCGGGCCTGGTGCAACGCCGCGAGCTGGAGTTCGCCGCAGACCGATTCGGCGCCATCGAGGTCAACGGGTCGTTCTACTCGCTGCAGCGGCCGTCGAGCTACACCGCCTGGCGCGAGCAGACCCGCGACGGGCTGGTCTTCACGCTCAAGGGGGGCCGGTTCATCACCCACATGAAGAAGCTCGCTGGCGTGGAGACCGCCCTGTCGAACTTCTTCGCCTCCGGACCGCTCGCGCTGGGTGTCAAGCTTGGACCGCTGCTGTGGCAGCTCCCACCGACGCTCGGCTTCGACGCCGGGCGACTCTCTCGGTTCTTCGACCTGCTGCCGCGCACGACATCCGCGGCGGCCGAGCTGGCCCGCGGCCACGACGCCAAGGTGCCCGATCCATGGCTCACCACCGACGCCGACCGGCCGCTCCGGCACGCACTCGAGGTGCGCCACGCCTCCTTCGCCACCGCTGAGGCGGTCGACCTGTTGCGCCACCACGACATCGCGTTCGTCGTCGCCGACACAGCGGGTCGCTGGCCGCTGGTCCTGGAGGCGACGTCCGACCACGTCTACGTGCGCCTGCACGGCGACGTCGAGCTGTACACCAGCGGCTACACCGACGCCGCGCTCGACCAGTGGGCCGCTCGGATCCAGGCGTGGTCCGACCGCGGCCTCGACGTCCACGTGTTCTTCGACAACGACGTCAAGGTCCGCGCGCCGTACGACGCGATGGCCCTCATGCGGCGGTTGGGGTTGTCGGCGGGGTGAGGCGGGTAGGCCCCGTGCCGAGTGGTGCCAGTCGGGGGTGCTCCCGCGCCGGGTGGTGCCAGCCGGGGGTGCTCCCGCGCCGGGTGGTGCCAGTCGGGGGTGCTCCCGTGCCGGGTGGTGCCAGTCGGGGGTGCTCCCGCGCCGAGTGGTGCCAGCCGGGGGTGCTCCCGCGCCGGGTGGTGCCAGCCGGGGGTGCTCCCGTGCCGGGTGGTGCCAGTCGGGGGTGCTCCCGCGCCGGGTGGTGCCAGCCGGGGGTCTTCCGGTCGCCCAGCCACCCTGTTGGCACCACTCGACGAGACCGGTCACCCTCTTGGCACCACTCGGCGGCGGGCGGTTGGGGTTGTCGGCGGGGTGAGGCGGGCGGGACCCGCGCCGGGTGGTGCCAGCCGGGGCAACTCCCGCGCCGAGCCGGAAGGGACCGCAGCCCGGACCGACACCCGAGCGGCTGCGGGTCATCAGCCGGCTGCGGGTCACCCGCCGAGCGGACCCAGCCCGCTCACCCGTACGACGGCTTCGCCGGCCTCGTCGGAGGCGGCCAGGTCCACCTCGGCGGTGATCCGCCAGTCGTGGTGTCCCTCGGGGTCGTGCAGGATCTGCGTCACCCGCCACGGGTCCGCCGCGTCGTCGACCACGAGCAACCCGGGGCCACGGGCGTCGGCGTCGGTCAGCAACGTCTGATGCTCCCGCCAGTACCCCGCGAACGCGGCCGCCCAGTCCAGGTCGGGGTCCAGCTCGGCCAACGAGTCGTAGCGGCGCCGCGCCAGCAGCTCGACCCGGCGGAACATCGCGTTGCGCACCAGCACCCGGAACGCGCGCGCGTTGCCGGTCACCGGCCGGGGTGCAGACACCAGGCTCGGGCGTACCTCCTCCACGGTGGCCTCGCCCGAGGTGAGCGCCTCCCACTCGTCGAGCAGGCTGGAGTCGGTCTGCCGGACGACCTCACCGAGCCACTCGACGAGGTCGGTCAGCTCCTCGGTGCGCGCTGCCTCCGGGACGGTTCGACGCAGGGTTCGGTAAGCGTCGGTGAGGTAGCGCAGCAGGGTCCCCTCGGACCGGGCCAGGCCGTAGAACGCGACGTACTCGCCGAACGTCATCGCCAGTTCGTGCATGTCGCGCACCACCGACTTCGGCGAGAGCTGGTGGTCGTGCACCCATGGCGCCCCTTTGGCGTACGTCGCGAAGCCCGCCTCGAGCAGCTCGGCGAGCGGCATCGGCCAGGTGACGTCGTCGAGCAGCTCCATGCGCTCCTCGTACTCGATCCCCTCGGACTTCATCGCCGCCACCGCTTCGCCGCGGGCCTTGAAGCGCTGCGCCGACAGCACCGGGCGCGGGTCGTCGAGGGTGGCCTCGACGACCGACACGACGTCGAGGGCGTACGTCGGCGCCTCGCGGTCGAGAAGGTCCAGGGCGGCTACCGCGAACGGTGACAGCGGCTGGTTGAGCGCGAAGTCGCTCTGCAGGTCGACGGTGAGCCGGACGAGTCGCCCGTCGGCGTCGGGCTCGGGCAGCCGCTCGACGACGCCTCCGGCCAGCAACGCCCGGTACGTCGCCACGGCCCGGCGTACGTGCAGGCGCCGACGCTCGGGCGGCTCGTCGTTGTCGCGCAACAGGTGCTGCATGGCGGCGAACGCGTCCCCGGGCCGGGCGATGACGTTGAGCAGCATCGCGTGGGACACCGAGAAGCTCGACGTGAGCGGTTCCGGCGAAGCGGTGCGCAGCCGCTCGAACGTCTTCTCGCTCCAGTTGACGAACCCCTCCGGCGGCTTCTTGCGCTGGACGCGGCGCAGCTTCTTCGGGTCGTCGCCAGCCTTCTGGACCAGCCGTGCGTTCTCGACCTCGTGCTCTGGTGCCTGGACGACGACATATCCGACCGTGTCGTAGCCGGCCCGCCCGGCCCGGCCCGCGACCTGATGGAACTCTCGTGCGCTCAGGTGCCGCTGGCGCTGGCCGTCGTACTTGGTGAGCCCGGTCAGGAGCACCGTACGGATCGGCACGTTGATGCCGACACCGAGCGTGTCGGTACCGCAGATCACCTGCAACAACCCTTGCTGCGCAAGCGTCTCGACGAGTCTGCGGTAACGGGGCAGCATCCCGGCGTGGTGTACGCCGATGCCGAGCCGCACCAGCCGCGACAGCGTCCTCCCGAAGCCCGCGGTGAAGCGGAACGCCCCGATCGCCGCCGCGACCGCGTCCCGCTGCTGGCGGCTCGCGACGCCCGCGCTCGCCAACGCCTGGGCGCGCTCGACAGCCGCCGCCTGGCTGAAGTGCACGACGTACACCGGCGCCTGGTGGGTGTGCAGCAGTTGGTCCACCGTCTCGTGGACCGGGGTGGTGACGTACTCGAAGTGCAGCGGCACGGGACGTTCGGAGTCGGCGACGGTCGCCGTCTCGCGTCCCGTACGGCGACGCAGGGCGTCGGCCAGCTCGCGGGTGTCGCCGAGCGTGGCCGACATCAGGACGAACTGGGCGTCGGTGAGCTCGAGCAAGGGCACCTGCCAGGCCCAGCCGCGCTCGGGGTCGGCGTAGTAGTGGAACTCGTCCATGACCACCAGGTCGATGTCGGCATCTCGGCCCCGGCGAAGGGCCTGGTTGGCCAGCACCTCCGCGGTGGCGGTGATGATCCGAGCGGTCGGGTTGACGGCGGCGTCGCCGGTGAGCATGCCGACGTTCTCCGCCCCGAAGACGTCGCACAGTGCGAAGAACTTCTCCGACACCAGCGCCTTGATGGGGGCGGTGTAGTACGAGCGCCGACCCCGGCTCAGCGCAGCGAAGTGCGCGCCGGCGGCCACGAGGCTCTTGCCCGAGCCGGTCGGCGTGGCCAGCACCACGTTGGCGCCCGAGACGACCTCGATCAGCGCCTCGGTCTGCGCCGGGTACAAGGTCAACCCCTGGCCGGAGACCCACGACTCGAACGCGTCGAAGAGGGCGTCAGGGTCGGCGGCTGGCACGGCCGCGAGCAAGGAGGGCATCGCCGCCCAGTGTGGCGCACGGCGGGCCACCGACCGGGTGACGACGACTGCCACCTGGCTGCTGGGGTGAACTCCTGGCGATCGCCGGGCCCCGAGTGGGGTCGATCGGTCGTCCGTTCGGCTCGACTCGGTCCGACCCCGTGCTCGGCCGTCCATCTCGACGCAGGATGGCCGTATCCGCCGCGTCCTGGAGTCGGGCCCGGGCGACAGGATGTAGAACCTCAGCGAGCCGGGGGTCGCCCGCGTTCTGACAAGTGGCGTCCCCACCGTGGGAGTCACGGTTCTGCGGTCCCGCCGGCCTCACGCCTGCCGAAACGTGGCTCCCAGCGGGCAGGGTCGGTCCCAGCAGTGGCTGGTCTGCTCGTGCGGGCGATCTGTCCACAGGCTGGGCCGACGGCCTGGCCCGGAACTGTCCAATCTGGGTAGTTTTCGGCCATGGCGGGGAGCAAGCGGTCTCGGGTGACGGCCGCACTGGTCGGCGTCGGCCTGGTGGTTGGCCTGCTGTCGGCGTGCAGCGACTCGGAGCCGCGGACTCAGCCCCCCACGTCGGCGCCGACGTCCTCGGAGACGACCGAAACCCCGCCCTCGAGCGAACCCAGCCCGACGCCCACGCCTCCTCCCTTGCCTGCTCAGGCGAAGGAAGACAACAAGGCCGGCGCGAAGGCATTTGTCGCCTGGTACCTCGACGCGGTCGTTTACTCAGCTAACACCGGAGACGTTGCGCTCTTGCGGCAATTCAGCGAAGAATGCTCTGGATGCGAAGATTACGCGTCCTACTTCGAGAAGGTGTACGGCAACGGGGGGTATCTGCGTGGTGTTCGGTGGACCCCGGTGAGTTGGGCTATTACGCAAGGCGACACCACCACGAGAGTCCTTGTGGCAATTCGGGCTGCTAAGGCAACGTTTCGCCAATCTGCTGGTGGTGATATCAAGGTCAATGAGGCGTACGATGACGCGTTTGTATTCGAGCTGAGTCGACGAGACTCAATGTGGGGCGTGTCGGGGCTGCGATCGGGAGAGCCGTCATGAGGCTTTTTGTGACGCTGGTCGGGTTTGTCAGCTTCTTCGCTACTGGAGTGGGCTTAGCCGCTGCTGACGATGCAGATGTCGAGCCAAGTCCTCTGGAATCCACGGTCATCATCAAGGGCCAGACACAGACGCCGGGAACCGTCATATCCGGCGCGCCTGGCCCCGCGAGCGACGCCTCTGCCCCACCTCCGCGCGACTATGAGTGGCTGTTGGCGTGCTCGGAAAACCGCCCGGGCCAGCCAATGGTCGACTGCGCAGCCGCTCAGACGTGCACGGCACGGGGCGAGAGCCGGTGGGTTCTGTGGGCTCGCGACCTACCCGATGGCGACTGGTACCAGTACGGCTTCGAGTGTTACAAGACCGAACCCCCGCTTCCAGACAGCCCACCGCGGCCGACGGTGACGCCAGCCATGGTGGAGGAGGCGGTGCGGCGCCTGGGCCTGCCGGCGTTGCCGCTACAGGTGCAACCGACCGACGCGACACTCGTGAACTTCGACACGATCTTCTACGCCGAACCGCAGCCGTTCGATCACACGGTGACGCTGGTGGGCTTCGACGTACGCGTGGTCGCCGAACCGGTCTCGTACGGCTGGGTGTTCGGCGACGGCGCGGGGACGTCGACGAGTGGTCCCGGCGCGCCGTACCCGGCGATGGACGTCATCCACCGCTACGCCGACGCACACGTCACGGTCCAGCCGAGCGTCGACGTGAGCTACCAGATCCGCTACTCGGTCAACGGTGGGGAGTTCCAGCAGCTCGACACGACGTTGACCGCCCAGGGCCCGCCGACAGACCTGAGCATTCGCGAGGCGACCCCGCTGCTCGCCGGTACGGGTTGAGCTCCGGTCATCGGGCAGCGGCGACGGCCGGCGGGCGGCGGGCGACCGCGGCGCCGCACCAGACCACCCGACCGACCCACCCCGGCGATGACCCTGTGCGCTACTAGCCTGCAACCGAGCGCACCAGACAGCGCACCCGGTCGAGCGAGCGGAGAGGGGGTCCCGTGCCCGTCCCGGCATCGGACGTCAGCGGCCTGTTCCCCGCGTACCCCGCGACCGCGGAACAGATCGAGGGCTGCGCCGGTCTGATCGGTGGCACTGCTGGTCGCTTCCAGGGGGTGGAGAACTCCGTCACCACCCTCAGCCAACAGGCTGCGGCTACCGTCACGGGGACCCTCGTCGACCCGGTCGCGCAGGTGCCTCAGCCGGTCATCGTCAAGACACAGCAATTGTCGGAGGCCGCCGTCTTCGCGGGCGCCGCCGTCCGCCGCTGGGCCGGCTACGTCGAGACCTTCAACGCGGGCGTGTCCAGCCTGAACTCTCGCTGGCGGGCAGGGGTGGCGAGCGAACCGAGCACGCAGTCCGCCTTGCGCGCCCAGCTCACGACCGAGCATCTGGCGCTCGAGGGGACGCTCGACGCAGGTGCGGTCGAAGTGGCCGGGCTGCTGGACGCCGGACCGACCGCCGAGTCGCTGACGGCGTTGTTCCGCTCCGGCGACCTGCCGGCGACCGACTACCTCGACGGCACACTGTCCGACCCGACGGGCATGGACGCCGTCATCGCCGAGCTCATCGCGCGCGGCACCTTGCCGCCCGAGGTGGCCGGCATGACGCCGGAGGAGTTCGACGCCTACCTGCTCGAGCACCCCGAGGTGGCGACCGCACTGACCGCTAACGTCCCCGGCTATGCGGTCCCCGGCTCGCCGGAGGCGCTGCTCGCCGCGCTGCTCGTCCCGTACATGTCGAGCCCCGAGACGGCCGCGGCCAACGAGGAGCAACGTCAGGCCGACATCCGGGCCCTCTTCGGCTCCCTGTCCGAGGCCGACGCGGCGATGCTGGCCATGTTGTTCCCCACCACGGTCGGTGCCCTGCCAGGGGCACCCTTCGACGCCCGTATCACCGCCAACCGCGTCAACGTGATCGCTGCCTTGGCCGCCGAGGAGACCCGCCTGTCGGAGCGGCAGGCGCAGGATGCGGAGAACGAGGCCAACAACGGGTGGCTCGGTTGGAAGTCCTGGGACGACAACGACATGGACGGTGCGATCGACGACTCGGAGGGACGCATCGCGCTGTACGAGTCGATCCTGGCCGACAACCGCCAGATCCTGTTGTTCGACCCCAGCGGTGACGGCACCATCGCCGAGCTGCACGGCACGATAGGACCCGAGACCCGCAACGTCGGCGTGCTCGTCCCTGGCACCGGGACGGACATGTCCAACGTCGACGGCTTCATGAGCCGCTCGCGCTCGTTCGAGGCCGAGGCCGCCGACGGCAGCCTGGCGATGATCACCTGGATGGGCACCGACCTCCCGGACAGCGTCTACCAGGACGCACCGTTCGCCAACTACGCCGACGCCGGCGGCCCGCCGCTGTCGGCGTTCTCCCACCAGCTGGGTGACGAGATCGACGCCACGACCGCCGCTGCCCAAGACGTCCAGGTCACGGTCGCAGGGCACTCGTACGGCGGAGCGGTCGTCGGCACCGCGGAGCAGTACGGCCTCGAGGCCGACCGGGTGCTGCACATCGAGTCCGCCGGCATGGGGCACGACGTCGACGACCCCTCGGACCTGAACCCGGCCAACCCCGACGTCCGTCGCTACTCGATGACCGCGCCAGGTGACCCGATCGACGACGTGCAGGGGATCAGCGTCGGTGACAACCTCGGTCTCGGTGCCGACCCGGACACCTTCCCGGGGACCACGCGGCTCAACACCGGCTTCTACGAGGAGGGGACCTGGGTGCACGGCTCCGACGCGCACGGCGGCGTCTTCACGTACGGCTCGGACTCGTGGAGGAACATGTACGAGGTGTTCACCGGTGGCACCGTCGACCTCTACGTCCCCCCAGAGACCTACGTCGACCCGTACAGCGGCACGGTGACCGAGTTCCCCCCCGACACACCGCCCGAGGAGATGGACATCCCATGACGCGTCGCGGCATGGGCGGTCTGATCGCGAGCGCCGTGCTCATCGCCACCCAGGCGGCGTGCGCCGACCAGAGCACCGCGACAACGGAAGGGACCGACGTGGCCGATCCGGTCGAGGGACTCAGCATCGACGAGGCGGCGACCACGTTGCGACGCGAGGTCGACGCACTTGGTGACCGCGTCGGCACGCGGCGGGAGGTGCGCAACGACGAGACGGTGCCGTGCGAGCTGCCGGGCGGCGACGGGAGCCCGGTCGCCCAGCAATACATCACCGCCGTACGCACCCAAGGGGACCCCACGGCACAGGTCACCGACACGGTCCTGCCAGCCATGGACGAGGCTGGGTGGGTGCTCGACGCGGGTCCGGGCGAAGGAAGCTGGACCTTCACCCGGGACGGGTACGTGGTGAGCGTCCGGCTGTTCCCCGCCCAGGATCGAGCGTCCGTCGGTGGCAGCAGCCCCTGCGTCCAACCCTGAGCCGCCCGGCTACACCCGCGCCGTCCGCTCGACCAGGTCGGCCACGACCGCCTCGTACGAGCCGTGCTCCACCAGGGTGCGGCGCTGGGCGCCGGCACCGCCGCCCGAGCGTTGTACCCGCTCGAGGCCGTCGGCCACCAGATCGAGGTCCCCGGCGTGGTCCAGCGCCTCGCGGGTGTACGCAACCACGGCGTCCAGCGCCTCGGGCGCGGGCACCAGCTCGGCTGAGACCGGGTGGACCAGGAGGCCGTCCACGCCGTCACGGGCGGCCCGCCAGTGCGCGGCTCGCAGCAGGTCGGTACGCCAGGGAGCCAGCGGTTCGTCAGCCGCCCACTCTCGGGCTGTCGTCTCCACCAGGGCCCGGGCCAGGGCGGCCACCAGGATCGTGTCGGCCACGTCGGTGCACACGTCGGCCACCCGCACCTCGACGGTAGGCAGTTCCGCGGCCAGGCGGACGTCCCAGTACAGCTGGGCCCCGTCGATCGCCGCACCGGACGCGATCAGTGCCTGCGCCGCGGTGCGGTAGCCGGCCGGGTCTGCGAACGGCTCGGTCTGACCGGCGCTCGGCCAGCGCCCCCACACCTGCGAGCGCCAGCTGGCGTAGCCGGTGTCGGTACCCCGCCACAGCGGCGAGTTGGCGCTGACCGCCAGCAGCAGCGGCAACCAGGGCCGGAGTCTGTCGACGACCGCGACGGCCTCCTCGTCGCCCTCGACGTCGACGTGGACGTGCATGCCGCACGCCAGTGCCGACCGGGCGACGGCGCGGAACTCGGCGAGCAACCGCCCGTACCGCTCGTCCGGACTGACCTGGGCCGACTCGTCGCCCAGCGGGGGAGCAGACACCCCCACCGCGCGCACCTGCAGCCACCGCGGCCGCGGCCACCAGACGGCGTGACTCCCGAAGCGCTCGAGTGACCTGCGCCAGGTCCGTGCTCGGCGGGGTCGCGGTCTCGATCTGCTGGGCGAACAGCTCCTTCTCGAGCACCAGACCTTCGGGGCTGTGCTGGTCGCGACGCTCGTGCGCCCGCAGCGCACGGCTCGACACCGCGACCAGGTGCCCGGTCGCCGGGTCGACGAGCAGCAGCTCCTCCTCCAGGCCGACCTTGCGCACACCCACGCCGAGAGTGTCCCGTACCGGATCGACCGTGAGACGGGTGGACCAAGCAAGCGGCGCCTTTCGGGCGTGTCCACACCCTCGTAGCGTCCGTCGCCTGGTTCTGTCGGAGGTGCGTGCGACGGTGCACCCGACGTCGAGGTCTGGGGTGAGTGATGAGGTTCGTGGCCACGGCCGACTGGCAGCTGGGCATGACCGCGCACTTCCTGCCACCGGAGGCACGGGCGCGGTTCCAGCAGGCGCGCTTCGACGCCGTACGAGCCGTCGGACGAGTGGCCGCGGAACGGGAGGCGGCGTTCGTGCTGGTGTGCGGCGACGTGTTCGAGTCCAACCACCTCGACCGCCGGGTGCTGTCGCGGGCGTTCGAGGCGCTGCGCGACGTGCCGGTGCCGGTGTGGCTGCTGCCGGGCAACCACGACCCCTTGGACGCCGCGTCGATCTTCGACTCCGACCGGTTCCGCGAGCTGTGCCCTGACCACGTCCACGTGCTGCGGATGCCCGGGATTCACCAGGTGGCGCCGGGCGTCGAGGTGGTCGCGGCTCCCTGGTTCACCAAGCGGCCGCTCAGCGACCTGGTCGCCGACGCCTGCTCCTCGCTGCAGCCCTGCGACGCTGTGGTCCGCATCCTCGCCGGGCACGGGGCCACCGACGCCCTCAACCCCGATTGCGACGACGCCGCGACCCTCAGCACGTCGGCGCTGACCCAGGCGATCGACGGCGGGTGCGTACAGGTGGCGATGCTCGGGGACCGACACTCCACGACGGAGGTGGCGCCCGCGGTGTGGCACCCCGGCGCCCCAGAGGTCACCCACCGTCGCGAGGACGACCCGGGCAACGTGCTCGTCGTCGACGTGGAGCCTGAGGGTGTCGTCCAGGTCGAGCCGGTGCGCATCGGCCGGTGGCGGTTCCTGGACGAGCGGCGCGACCTCGCCGCCGCCGCTGACGTCGACCTGCTGGAGCGATGGTTCAGCGACCAGCCCGACAAGGACCGCACGGCCGTCTGGTTGTCGCTGCAGGGCACGCTGTCGCTGCACGACTCCGCCAGGCTCGAGTCGGTGCTTGCCGACGCCCGTGACGTCTTCGCGCGGGTCGAGCTGTGGACGCGCCACACCGACCTGCACGTGCTGCCGGACGAGGGCGACCTGACCCGGCTCGATCTCAGCGGCTTCGCGGCCGAGACGCTGGCCGCCCTGCGGGAGACGCTCGCGGACGCGGCGGCTCCTACGGCGGCTTGCGCAGACCGTCCACGGCCAGACGAGGCGTCCGTGCCCGCACGGGTGCCACCGCCCGAGCACGACCTGGCCGACGCCGGCGTCGCGCAGGCCGCGCTGGGTCTGCTCTACCGCCTCGCCGGAGGTGCACGATGAGGTTGCACCGCATCCGCCTCACCGACGTGCGGGGCGTGTCCGAGCGCACGATCGACCTCCCCGACACCGGCGTGACGATCATCGAGGGCCCCAACGAGGTCGGCAAGACGACGACGGCCGAGGCCGTCGACCTGTTGTTCGAGTTCAAGGACTCCTCCAAGACCGCCCAGGTCCGCGATCTGCAGCCGGTCACCACCGACGCCGGGCCGCGGGTGGAGGTCGAGTTCAGCACCGGAGAGCACCGCGGGGTGTACGCGAAGCAGTGGGGCCGCGGCCGCTCGACCCGGCTGCACCTCGCTGCCCCCCGCATCGAGCAGTTCAGCGGGGACGAGGCCCACGAGCGGGTGCGGCGCATCCTGGACGACACCGTCGACCCGGCGTTGTGGCGGGCGCTCCGCGTGGTCCAGGGCGAGTCCCTCGCCCCCGCGGCGTGGCAACACGTGCCGTCGCTGGGTCAGGCGCTCGACCGGGCCGCGGCCGACGTCGAGGTCTCCCGGGCCGGGGCGCTCTGCGGCGAGCACGAGGACCTCTTCACCCGGGTCCAGGCGGAGTGCGCGCGCTTCTTCACCGCCCGCAGCGGCCAGCCCACCGGCGCACTGGCCTCAGCGGCTGCTGCCTACGCGCAGGCACACGCCGCCGTCCTCGAGTTGAGGCGACGGGAGGCCGAGGCGACGCAGGACGTCGACGAGGCCTCGCGGCTCGCCCGGGAGCTGACCGGGATCGGGGAGCGGGAGGGACGGCTGAGCGACACGCTCAAGCAAGCGCGCGGCGACGCCGCACGGCTCCAGCTGCTCCACGCTGCGCTGGACCGTTCGGCTGCCGGGCTCGCCGGGCTCGAGGTCGAGGTCGCCGCGATTCGGCGCGAGTGCCACGAGCGCCGGCTGTTGGTCGACGACGTGACCGAGCGGGAGCGGACGGCAGCAACCCTTCGCCCGCAGGTCGCCGCGCTGCAAGGCCAGTCCGAGAGGGCGGTTGCCCGCCACCGCGTCACGGTGGAGCGGGTGGCGGCGGCGCGTGCGGCCCGTGACCGTGCCCGCCGACGCCTGCGCGGCGCCGACGAGGAGCGGACCGCGGCGCGGCGCAGGCTCGACCTCGCTCAGCTGACCGCTCGTCTGGCAGCCGCCGCAACGCAGCGGCAGCGCCTCGCCGCGGCGGACGCCGTGCTCGAGCAGTCGCGGGTCGACGACTCGTTCCTGCGCCGAGTGGAGGAGCAGTCGAGCGCCCTCTGGCAGGCGACGCGGGCTCGCGAGTTGGCGGCGCCCACGATGACCGTCGTGCGACTGGGCGAGCCTGAGGTCTGGCTCGACGGAGCCCCGTACGACGCGGCCGACCAGGGCAGCGCCGATGTCGAGCTCAGCGTCACCGCCGAACGATCGGTGGAGGTGGCCGGTGTCGTCCGGGTCGTCGTGTCGCCGGGCAGCGGCGGCGACGATCTCGAGGCCGACGTGGACCGAGCGCAGGCGGCCCTCGCCGAGATGCTCGACGGCGCCGGGGTCGAGAGTGTCGAAGCCGCGCGCGCCGCGTCCGAGCGTCGACGCGGCGCAACGCACGAGCGCGAGCTGGCCGCGGCCGCTCTGGGGCAGCACCTCGGGCCGGAGACGTGGGAGTCCTTGCACGGGCAGGTCACCGCGCTGCGGGCGCAAGTGGCCACCACCGCCACCGCCGAGGCTTCGAGCTGCTCGGCTCCCTCGGCAGACGGCGACGCCCCTGACGCCCCTGACGCCGACGAGGTGGTGGCCCTCGACCAGGCCCACACCGAGGCGGCGCGGCTGCTGGCGGAGGCCGAGGGAGCGCTCACCCGGGCCGAGCGGCTGCGTGACCACGCCGCAGCAGCGGTAGCCGACACCAGGGATGAGCTCACCAGGCTGAGCGAACGGCTCGCCACTCACGAGTGTGAGCACGAGCGTCTGGTCCGGCGGTTGACCCTGGCCCGGACCGAGCGCGACGACGACGACCTCGAGAGCGCGGCACTCGACGCGCGCCGCCGTCTGGTCCAGAGCGAGCAGCTGTTGGCGAAGCGGCGGGCCGAGGTGGAGGCCGCCGACCCGGACCGCGTCGCGCTGACCCTGACCAACGCCGAGGCGTTGAGCAAGCGCCTCTCCACCGAGCGGCAGGACCTGCAGAGCCTGGCTGACCAGGTGCGCGGCCGGTTGTCCTCTTGCGAGTCGCTCGGGCTGTTCGACCGGCTCGCGGACGCCGAGGGGGTGTTCGACACCGCTGTCCGGGAGCTCGACAGCGTGCAGCGGCGGGCGCGGGCCGCCCGGTTACTGGCGCGCACGATGGCGGAGCGACGCGACGCCGCCCGCAGCCGCTACGTGGCGCCGTACCGCTCGGCGGTCCAGCGGCTCGGGCGCTTCGTCTTCGGTGACGGGTTCGAGGTCGAGGTCGACGGCGAGCTACAGGTGGTGAGCCGCACGCTCGGCGGTCTGACCGTGCCGGTCACGTCGCTGTCGGGCGGTGCCCGCGAGCAAGTGGCGCTGGTCGAGCGACTGGCCTGCGCTGAGTTGGTCGGCCCCGAAGAGGGCGTCCCGGTGGTGATCGACGACGCCCTCGGATGGAGTGACCCCGACCGCTTGCAGCGGATGGGAGCGTTGCTCAGCGCGGCCGGTCGGCACTCGCAGGTGATCGTGCTCACCTGCCAGCCCGAGCGCTACCAGCACGTCGGCGGGGCGTCCGTCGTGCGTCTGCGCCCCTGACCGGACCGCCCTTGGGCGCGGATGTCCCCGATGTCGCAGGACAACGCGCGACCGGCAAGCACCGCGTCGAGCGCCGCGTCGCGTACGGCTGCAACCAGCGTGCGCCGGATCCGCCTGCGTGCGGCGGTGCGCGACCTGCCTGAGGCTCGCGAGACTCGCGTCGGCTACCAGCGGGCGAAGTTCCGCGACTGGTACGACGCCGACGGGGACTGCCGTGACACCCGCGACCGGTACGCCAACGACCTCGGGGACCGCCGGAACCTGGTGGCGGTCACCGACTCGGTCATCCAGTCCAAGGGCGACCAAGACATCGCGGAGTGGCTGCCAGAGCTCGGCCGCTGCCGCTACGTACGCGAGTGGGTGGCGGTCAAGACCCGATGGCACCTGCGCGTCGACCAGACGGAGAAGCGGCGGCTGGTCGCGCTCGCCGGGGGTTGCGACAACTCGGTCCTGCGCGTGCGCACCGCCGTGGTGCACCGCTCCTGATCGGGCGCGGCGCCGGAACACCTCACTCACGGTGGGCGTTGACGCACTCCGTACCCACCCCGCGGTCCCGCAGGAGCACTCGGGTCCCGACCACCAAAGGTAGGCAAGCATGAGCACCGTCGCCCTCACCGCCGACACCTTCGGCTCGACCATCGGCGCCGAGGGCATCGTCCTCGTCGACTTCTGGGCCACGTGGTGCGGTCCGTGCCGCCAGTTCGCCCCAGTGTTCGAGCGGGCGTCCGCCGAGCACGACGACGTCACCTTCGCCAAGGTCGACACCGAGGCCGAGCAGGCGTTGGCCGCACAGGCCAGCATCACCTCGATACCGACCCTGATGGCCTTCCGCGACGGAGTGCTGCTCTACGCCCAGCCGGGTGCGATCCCCGCCACTGCTCTCGAGGAGCTCATCGCGTCTGTACGAGCGGTCGACATGGACGAGGTACGCGCGCACCTCGCCGAGCAGGACGCGGCCAGGGTCGGAGGAGTCACCGTCGGCCCCGACGACGACCTCGGCACCGGCGCCACCACCGCGCGAGCCGGCGGCTGAGCGCGGCCCGAGGTCACGCTGACCACAGCGCAACGACGCGCCGGGTCTGTGTCGGTCGGGCCGCGGCGTCGCGGAGGCTGTCGAGTGTCGGGACGTCTCGAAGAAGCCGGTCCGCTGTCCCGGCTCGAGACGCACGGGAGTGTCAGGGCGCCGTCCCCGCCCACTTCTGCCAGCAGCTGCTCGTTGCCGGGCCCGACCGCCCACAGCTCAGCGTTGTAGTCGGTACCAGCCCACTGGTGCAGCGGGAGCATGAGTTGCTGGTCGGACACCAACTGGCCGCGAGCCGCCTCGAGTGACTCGTCGCCATCGAGCGGGAAGCTGATCAGCACCTGATCCGGGCTCGCATCACCTACAGCGCCTAGGACCTCGTCGACGGCGACGACGGCATGGACCGACTTCCACAACGCTCGCGGATCGTCGAACCGGAGTCGGGTGCCGTCACCCATCGCGCGCCACGCCGTTCCGGCATCCACGTCCACCACGCGGCCGACGATCACCAGCGGGGTCAGCGGACGAGGCTTGTCGTCGGTGCCCGCATACGAGAACAGCGTGTTCGGCAAGATGTCGCTCAAGGACTGGACGTTCGAGGACAAGCCCTGGCCCCCCCAGCAGCGGACGTCTCGATCGATCTGCGGTGGGGCGACCGCCGCTGGCTGCGAGCGAGTCACGCCGGTGGAGACACCACCACAGCCTGCGGTGAGTAGAGCCGCCGCCAGAGCCGCCGCGAGAACCGCCCCCCGGTGCGCCATGTCAGACCCCCTCCGGTTGACCCGTCCATTTCGTCACGATGCGCTCGTTCACCTTTGCGGACGAGCAGTCACCGAGCAGTCACCGAGCAGTCACCATGGATCGTGACACAGTCGCGCCCTGGCCGTCAGTTGTCCGCCGCCAGCACCAGCGGAAGCACGGCGTCGGCTCCGGCCAGGCGTAGCTGCCGGGCGGTCACCGCCACGGTCCAGCCCGTCACGATTCGGTCGTCGACGAGCAACACCCGACGACCCGAGACGGCGCCCGGGTCGGTCAACGCGTAGCGCGTCGCCACGGTCGCCAGCCGGCGGGCGGAGTTGACGGATCCACGACCGGGCTCGTGGCCTCCGGTGACCGCGAACCGGGCCACCACGGGCAGGCCGGTGAAGTGAGCGAGGCCATCGAGCAGGTGCGCGGCGAGCACCGGTCGGCTCACCGAGTCGATGCCGACCAGTGCATCCGGCTGCTCGGCGACCCCCAGGCCCCAGGCACCGAGCACGTCGGCCAGGGCCCGGCGCAGCGGCACCGGCACCTCCTGGTCGGGAGCGCCGGCCGAGAACAGCTCGCGCAGCGCCGACCCCCAGCCGAGGTCGGTGAGCCGGGCGACCGCTCGGCCGGGTTCGGCCTGCTCGTCGAGCGGGATGCGACCCGACAGGGGGACGCCGAGGTCCGCCATGCCCGTCGGCCACATGCGGCGCGGGTCGATGGGGACGCCGGGTTGGTGCAGCCACTGGTCGGCATGCTTCGCGGCCTGGTCCGAGACACCGGCGTCGAGGGCAAGTCCGCCGCAGGTGTCGCAGCGCCCGCATCGGCCGTCCGTCCCGAGCCCTGGGTCGTCGAGCTGGTCGCGCAGGTACGCCAACCGGCAGCGGGTCGTCGTGGCGTACTCCAGCATGGCCCGCTGCTCGACGGCTCGGGTCTGCGCCACTCGCGCATAACGTTCCTCGTCGTAGGCCCACGGTTGGCCGGTCGACTCCCAGCCCCCGCGCACCCGGCGGACCGCGCCGTCGACGTCGAGTACCTTGAGCATCGCCTCGAGCCGAGATCGGCGCAGCTCCACCCGCGTCTCCAGACGGGCCGTCGACAGCGGCCCGCCGGCACCCTCGAGCACCTCGAGTGTCTGGTGGACCTGATCGGCCGGCGGGAAGGACAACGACGCGAAGTAGTCCCACACCTCCCGGTCCTCGCGCCCGGGCAGCAGTACGCACGTCGCCCGCGGCACCCCACGACCAGCACGGCCCACCTGCTGGTAGTAGGCGATCGGGCTCGGTGGCGCGCCGAGGTGGACGACGAAACCGAGATCGGGCTTGTCGAAGCCCATGCCCAGTGCGGAGGTGGCGACCAGCGCCTTGACCCGGTTGTGTGCGAGGTCGTCCTCGGCGGCCAGGCGCTCGGCCGGCTCGGTCTGACCGGAGTAGGGCCGCACGTCATGACCCGCCTGGCGCAGCAAGGTTGCGACGTCCTGGGTAGCGGCGACGGTGAGGCAGTAGACGATGCCTGAGCCCTCCAGCGAGCCCAGGTGCTCGGCGAGCCAGGCGACCCGCTGCGCGTGTGTCGGCAGGCTCAGGACGCCGAGGTGCAGCGACTCACGGTCGAGGTTGCCGCGAAGCACCAGCACGTCGGTCAGCGTGCGGCTGCCGCTGATCGAGAGCTGCTCGGCCACATCGGCGGTCACCCGCTCGTTGGCTGTCGCGGTCGTCGCGAGCACGGGTACGCCGGCGGGAAGCTGCGCCAGCAGGGTGCGGATGCGCCGGTAGTCGGGCCGGAAGTCATGGCCCCAGTCGGAGATGCAGTGCGCCTCGTCGACCACGACGAGGCCCGCCCCCGCAGCGAGGTCAGGCAGCACCTGGTCCCGGAAGTCTGGGTTGTTGAGCCGCTCTGGTGACACCAGCAGGACGTCGACGTCCCCCGCGCGTACCGAGGCGTACGTCTGCGCCCACTCCTGCGGATTGGTGGAGTTGATCGTGACCGCGTGGATGCCGGCCCGCTCGGCCGCAGACACCTGGTTGCGCATCAGCGCCAGCAGCGGCGACACGATGACGCTCGGGCCGCGGCCGCGGGCCCGTAGCAGCGCGGTCGCGACGAAGTAGACCGCCGACTTGCCCCAGCCGGTGCGTTGCACCACAAGTGCCCGCCGTGACTGGGCGACGATCGCGACCACGGCCGCCCACTGGTCGTCACGCAGGCAGGCGTCGTCGCGCCCGACGAGAGCGCGCAGGTGCCGCTCCGCCTCCGCGCGCAGCACATCGCGATCGGTGTCATCCATGCCCGGAACGTAGCCGCCGCCACTGACGAGTCAGGGCGGTCGCAGCCGGGCTGTCCGGAGCACGCAGGCCCCAGCCTGGCTGCGGCGGTGTCCCGCCCGCGCCCCACCGGCAGCACTCCAGCGGCCGCGGCCAGGCCCATCGGTTCGAGGTGTGGGTCGTCGCGGTCGCGGGCATACCCGGCCAGCGTTCCTACGGTGGCGTAACTTACGGTAGCGTAGGGAACAGCGAGAGGAGTGCGCCGTGACCGTCACGCACCAGGAGCCGATCACCCAGACCCAGCTGCTGCTGGAGATGGAGCAGGTCGTCGAGGACAACCTCAACCGGCACTTGAGCGTTGCCAAGGACTGGTTCCCCCACGAGTACGTACCGTGGAGCGAGGGCCGCACCTTCGCCGGAGTGCTCGACGGTGAGCCGTGGCGCCCGGAGGACTCGCAGGTCTCCGACGTCGCCCGGTCGGCGCTCGTGGTCAACCTGCTGACCGAGGACAACCTGCCGAGTTACCACCACGAGATCGCGACCCTCTTCGGGCGGGACGCGGCGTGGGGTGAGTGGGTGCACCGGTGGACCGCCGAGGAGGGTCGCCACGCGATCGCGATCCGCGACTACCTGCTGGTGACCCGCGCCGTCGACCCCGACGCACTGGAGCGCGCGCGCATGCAGCACATGAGCACCGGTTACCAGTCCGCCCACGACCAGGAGCTGTTGCGCTCGATCGCGTACGTCTCGTTCCAGGAGCTGGCCACCCGGGTGTCGCACCGCAACACCGGCCGCCTGACGCAGGACCCGGTGGCCGACCAACTGCTCGCGCGGGTCGCCACCGACGAGAACCTGCACATGGTCTTCTACCGCAACCTCATTCAGGCCGCTCTGCAGATCGCGCCAGACCAGACGATGCGCGCCATCACCGATGTCGTGACCACGTTCGAGATGCCCGGCGCCAACATCGCGGGCTTCCAGCGCAAGGCGGTCGAGATCGCCATCGCCGGCGTCTACGACCTGCGTCAGCACCGCGACGACGTGTTGATGCCGGTGTTGCGCTACTGGAAGGTGTTCGACCTCGAGGGCCTCGGTCCGGCCGGGGAGGAGGCGCGTACCGAGCTGGCCGCCTTCCTCGACACGCTGGAGACGCAGGCCTCACGCTTCGAGCAACGCCGCGACAGGCTGCGCGAGCGCCTGGCCGCCCGGGGCTGATCCGCCCCAGCTCGACGGAATGCTCTCCACCGGCGCACCGTTGCCTCCGGGCATGAGAGCTGCGCTGCTGCACGAGTACGGGACACCCGACGTCGTCGAGCCGGGCGAGATCGACGAGCCGTTCGTCGGGCCGGACTCGGTGCTGGTCGACGTCGCCGCCGCCGGTGTCAACCCGGTCGACTGGAAGATCGTCGCCGGCTACCTGCAGGGCGCCATCCCGCACCACCTGCCGATGGTCCCGGGCTGGGACGTCGCCGGCACCGTGCTCGCGGTCGGGCCCGCCGTGCGCGAGGTGGCCGTCGGCGACCGGGTCGCGGCGTACGACCGCGAGGACCACGTGCAGTACGGCACCTTCGCCGAGCGCACCGCGGTGCCGGTCCGCACCGTGGCCCGGGTGCCCGACGGCGTGGAGCTGGTGCAGGCGGCGGCGCTGCCGCTGGCCGGCCTGACCGCCGAGCAGCTGCTGGACGCAGCCGGCGTCGACGAGAGCGACACCGTGCTCGTCCATGCCGCCGCCGGCGGTGTCGGCTCGTTCGTCACCCAGCTCGCCCTGCACCGTGGCGCGCGGGTGATCGGCACGGCCAGCGAGCCCAACCACGACGCCCTGCGCGCCTGGGGTGCGCAGCCCGTGACGTACGGAGACGGTCTGGTCGACCGCGTCCGCACCCACGCGCCCGACGGCGTCGACGTGGTCATCGACCTGGTCGGGGGCGACGCGCTCGCAGCCACGCCGCAGCTGCTCACCGACGGCGGCCGGGTGGTGTCGGTGGTGGATGCCGCCGCGGTGACGCAGCTCGGCGGCACCTACGTGTTCGTCCGCCCCGACGGCGACATGCTCAGCCGCCTGCTCACCCTGGTCGCCGAAGGATCGCTCGTGGTCGACGTCGCCGGGGCGTTCCCGCTGGAGCGGGCGGCTGAGGCGCTGGCGCGCAGCGCCGAGGGACACGTGCGCGGCAAGGTCGTGGTCACCGTCTGAGGCGCCGTCGTCGGTGCGCCGGGGCGGCGTCACCCGCGCGTGCGTGGTGAGGTAGGCAGGTGAGCGTAGACGTGGGACCTGCGGACACGGTGCACGTGGTCGTCATGGGCGTCTCCGGCACGGGCAAGACGACGGTGGCGAAGGTGGTGGCCGACGAGCTGGACGCGGCGTTCGCCGAGGGAGACGACTTCCACCCGCGTTCCAACGTGGAGAAGATGAGCGCGGGCACGCCGCTGACCGACCAGGACCGGTGGCCGTGGCTGCGCGACATCGCCGCCTGGACGAGCGGCCGTGCGAGCGAAGGCGTCTCCACCGTGGTGACCTGCTCGGCGCTGCGCCAGGTCTACCGCGACCTGCTGCGTGAGCAGGTGGTCGCCACGTACTTCGTCCACCTCGACGCCCCCGAGGACGTGGTCCTCGAGCGCATGCGCCACCGCAAGCACTACATGCCTGCCTCGTTGCTGCGCTCGCAGCTGGACACGTTGGAGCCGCTCGCTGCTGACGAGAATGGGGTCACCGTGGACTCGCGGCAACCCAAGGAAGCCGTCGTCGCCGACGCGGTCGCGGCGGTACGGGCGCTGACCGCGCGTACCTAGCTGGTAGGACAATCGAGTCCACGCCGTGCCGGGAGGCGGAGGCACTGGCGCTGAAGGACCTCAGATGAGGTATCGGGGCATGACTTCGGGGACTGGTTGATCGCCGAGGATGTCCTTCTCCTGGTCACTCAGGACGGTTCCTGCGCATTCCGCTGGGCGACAAGGTCCCGACCGTCGACCCGGGTCCGGAGCGGGCGTTGCGAGCGCGTCTCGCTGACATCTTGGTGACAGGGGTCACCCCGAGCGATCGAGATGCCGAGCTGGTGCCTCGTAGGAGCCCGTAACGAATCTCTGCGGCGTCTGCTCTCAGCGCGCCAGGGCGCCCATGGGTCCCATGCGGGCAGCACCACCGGCGGCTGGTCCAGCGCGGCGACCAGTTCCGCGGGCAGCAGCGACCGGCGGACGGCCACCTCGAAGACGTGCTCGCCGAACCAGCTGTCGTGCATCGTCCAGAAACCCTTCTGGCCCTTGTCCTCGCCCCAGCTGTTCTCCACCCGCCACCGGGTGGGTGCACCCTCGACGACGTCGACACCGGTGAAGAGCATGGCGTGGGTCATCAACGTGTCCCGGAGCAGCAACCGGTCGGCCTTGTCCAGCGGCTCGTCGTCGGTACGGATGCCGTAGACCGCGTCGTAGTCGTACAGCCGGGCGTCCCACACCCCCAACGCCGCGGAGCTCATCCGGTCGGTGTCGCAGCCGAACCACACCGGCTCGCCACCCACGACCGACTGCATGGCCAGCCGCCGGAGCAGGTCGATCTCGACGTTGAGGTAGACCACCGGCGGAGCCCCGACGACGTTGCCGAGGTGCTCGACGGTGTACGTCTGGCCCGGGACGCTGCCCGGACGCGGGTCGTGCACCAGGCAGACGAAGTCGTCGGGCTCGACGCCGGCGTAGCGGTCGGCGAACTGCCGGGGCGTCAGCTCGCCGTCGCGGTGGAACCCGCGGTCCTTGTCTCGCCACTGCCAGTACACCGAGACCGGGGGCGTGCCGAGGTGCACGGCGAGCATTCGGTGCACGCTGCGCAGCGCGGCCTCCTTGGCCGCCTGCAGCTCGGTCTCGTCGGCGCCCGCCGCCGCCATCGCCCGCAGGTCCCGGGCCGCCCTGCGCAGCAGTCGCGACAGGCCGCGGTTCATCGCGACGGTGTCGGAGGAGGACTGCGTCTCCGGCATGGCCTGCTGCGGTACGAGGCCGTGCCGGCCAACGAGCGCGGCGAACATGTTCCACTGCCCACCGTCCTCGGCCGGCGACGACAGCAGGTGCGCCACGGTGCGGTCGTCCACGTCGCGGTCGGCGGTGGACAGGATCGACTCGAGCCAGTGGTTGGCCTTCTCCAGCTTGTCCCAGAACAACAGGTACACCTGCGAGAACTGGAAGTCCTTGACCCCCAAGCGGTTGGCCGCGCCGACCCGCAACAGGTTCGTGCCGGCGAACAGCCAGCACCGCCCGGACTTCTTCTGGTCGGTGGCCGCCCAGTCGTCGATGAGGTGCGACATCGAGTGGTCGACGCGCGCGACGACGTCCCGGTCCAGGGCCACCTCGTCCACCGACGTGGTGGTGACGGCGTTGCGAGCGAGCCGGAACGTCGGGTCGGCGTCGAGCTCCTTGGTCAGCTGCTCGACGGAATCCAGGTTCAGCGGGTGGAGCACGAGGCCTCCTTGTCGAAGTGAGACGGCCCCGCGAGCGTACGCCCGACGCGCCGCGCGGCGGCGTGGGCACGCCTTCGCGGGCGCTACGGTCAGTGGCATGACGACTCAGGGGGAGACCACACCGCCGTACGCACGACCGGCCAGTCGACTCCCGGTCGCAGTGTCGGTGCTGGGGGGCAGCCTGGTGCTGGCAGCGGTGCTGGTTGCGGGGTCACTGGTCTCGAACCGGCCACGCGACTTCAACGTGAGCGGCTTCCTGGTGGCCCTGGTCGGGACGCTCCTGCTGCTCGCCGCGGCCGCGGTGGTCGGGCTGCTCGGGCGGGGACTGCGCTTCGGTCTTCCCGCCGTGCTGGGTGCCTTCGGGCTGGTCGGCGTGGCGATCGTGGAACTGTCATCGCTGTCGCCGCGCCACGACAGCTGGCCGGTCTACCTGGCGGGGGTGTTCCTGGTCGCCGCCGGCGCCCTGGGGTGGTGGCTGCTGCGCGGGTCGGCGATGTTGCTGGTCGCCGGCCTCGGCGGCCTGCTGCTTCTCGGCCAGGTGAGCTCCGACGCGCTGGACGGTGCATCGCCACAGGACGGGCAGGGAGCCGTCTTGTCGGTGGCGCTGGCGTTCGCCGCGTTCGGGGTCGCCTTCGCCGCGGGGTTGTGGTGGCTACCGAGCCGGCACGTCACCGGGCTCGCGGGCACCGCCTTCGCTCTTCTCGCGATGGTGATCGGCCAGTACGTCATGCTCGTCGTCGGCATCTCCAACGCCGTGTCGTCGTTCGACCAGGACGGCAAGCCGGTGCGCGAGGGCGTCGGCGTGTCGTGGTACGCGGTCACCGGCCTCGTGATCGGGCTGATCCTGTGCGCCGCGGCGCTCGCGCTGTGGGCGTTGACCGGTCACCTGGGCTACGCAGCCCTGGGCTCCACCGGGGCCGTCGCGATGACCGTCGCGGGAGCCGCCGCGGTCGAGCCGGACGCGACCCTGCGCTGGGCCACGGGCATCGGGGTGCTGGGAGCGCTCGCCATGGCCGTTGCGGTCGCGCCGGCGCTGCGGCAGCGGCTGGGCCACCTCGGCGGTCGGCAGCCGGAGCGCGCTGGCGACGACCTCATCGGTCCAGGTCGTTGAGGGCGTCCTCGATGCCCCGGTGGAATGTCGGGTAGGCATACATCGAGTGCCGCAACGTCGAGATCGGCACCGCGGCACGTACGGCGACGGCCAGTGCGCCCATCACCTCACCGCCGCTCGGCCCGGCGCTGGTAGCGCCCACCAGCACTGCGCGGTCGGCGTCGGCGACGAGCTTGATGAACCCGTCGTTGCCGGCCTGGTGGATCCACCCCCGTGCGGTCGAGGGCACCTGCGCGGTCCCGGTACGCACCTTGAGACCGGCCTCGCGAGCCTGCTGCTCGGTCATGCCCACCGCCCCGACCTCCGGGTCGGTGAACGTGACGCGGGGGAGCGCGGAGTATTCCGCGCCGGGGCCGTCCTCGCCGAGGATCGTTCGAGCCGCGATCGTGGAGTGGTACATGGCGACGTGGGTGAAGGCACCCTTGCCGACCACGTCGCCGATGGCCAGCACCGCTACGCCACCGGTGGCGGTGCCGCGTACCCGGAGGTGCTCGTCGACGTCGAGGCGCTCGTCGGGGTCCAGTCCGATCAGGTCCAGGCCGATGTCGTGCACGCGGGGGCGCCTGCCGGTGGCGACCAGCAGCCGCTCCGCAGTGATCTCCCGACCGTCGTCGATTCGGAGGGCGAACCGCTCCCCGTCGTGCGACGCGTGCTCGGCCCGCGCCCCCACGTACAGCCTCAGACCGTCCCGGACCAAGACGTCGGCGAGCAACTCGCCGGCCTCCGGTTCCTCCATCGCCAAGAGCCGCTCCCCGGCCTCGACCACGGTGACGTGGGTGCCGAAGCGTGCGTACGCCTGTGCGAGCTCGAGGCCGATCGCGCCCCCGCCGAGAACGAGCAGCGAGGCCGGTGCCGCGGTGTTCTCCAGCGCCTCGCGGTTGGTCCAGTACGGCAGGCCGTCCAGGCCCGAGACCGGAGGGGTGACGGGCTCGGTGCCGGTCGCCAGCACGATCGCCCGCGACACGTTCAGCACGTGCTCGCCCACGCTCACCTGAGCGCGTCCGGTGATCCGTCCGACCCCACGCACGAGGGTGGCACCGGACTTCTCCAACCGCTCCGCCGCGACCTCGTCGTTCCAGTCGTCGGTGGCTTCGTCGCGGATGCGGGTGGCCACCCGGCTGAAGTCGGGGTGCACGTCGGCCGACCCGGCCATCTCGGCGACCCGGCGGCCCTCGGCCAGCGTGCCCGCGGCGCGGATCATCATCTTGCTCGGGATGCACCCCCAGTACGGGCACTCACCGCCGACCAGCTCGCGTTCGACACCGACGACGTCGAGACCGGCACCGGCCAGCCGCGCCGCCAGGTCCTCACCGCCCGGCCCGAGGCCGAGCACCACCACGTCCACCGACCTGTTCACAGTTTGAGCCCGACGTACTTGGTCTCGAGATACTCCTCGATACCTTCGGCGCCGCCCTCGCGTCCGAAGCCGCTGGCCTTGACCCCACCGAACGGTGCTGACGGGTTCGACACGATCCCCTGGTTGAGCCCGACCATGCCGGTCTGCAACCCCTCGGCCGCCGTCATCGCCCGCGAGACGTCGCGGGTGAACAGGTACGCCACCAGGCCGAACTCGGTGTCGTTGGCCATCGCCAGGGCGTCCTCGTCGGAGCAGAAGCGGTACACCGGGGCGACCGGTCCGAAGATCTCTTCGCCGAACATGCGGGCCTCCCGGGGCACGTCGGTCAGCACCGTCGGCTGGTAGAAGTAGCCGGCACCGTCGAGGGTACCTCCGCCGGTGGTCGCGGTGGCACCTCTGTCGAGGGCGTCGTCGACGAGGTCGGCGACCTTGTCGCGCTGTTTGGCCTCGACCAGCGGCCCGACGTCGACCGACTCGGAGACACCCCGGCCCACCTCCAGCGCGGCCATCCGATCGGTCAGGCGGTCGCAGAACTCGTCGGCGACGGACTCGTGCACGATGAACCGGTTGGCCGCGGTGCACGCCTCGCCGATGTTGCGCATCTTGGCCAGCATCGCGCCCTCGACGGCGGCGTCGAGGTCAGCGTCGCCGTACACCAGGAACGGGGCGTTGCCGCCGAGCTCCATCGACGTCCGCAGCAGCCCCTCCGCGGACTGCTCGACGAGCCTGCGCCCGACCTCCGTGGAACCGGTGAATGTCAGCTTGCGCAGCCGCGGGTCTCGGATCAGCGGCTCCATGACCGCCCCGGTGGAGGAGGTCGTGACCACGTTGAGCACGCCGTCGGGCAGGCCCGCCTCCCGGAGGATGTCGGCGAGCGCCAGCATCGTCAGCGGCGTGAGCGCGGCGGGTTTCATCACCATCGTGCACCCGGCCGCCACTGCCGGACCGATCTTGCGGGTCCCCATCGCGAGCGGGAAGTTCCACGGCGTGATCATCAGGCAGGGCCCGACCGGCTGCTTCATCGTCAGCAGGCGGGTAGCCCCGTTCGGCGCCATCGACCAGCGGCCAGAGACCCGTACGGCCTCCTCGGAGAACCAGCGGAAGAACTCCGAGCCGTAGGCGATCTCGGCGCGGGACTCCTTCAGCGGCTTGCCCATCTCGAGCGTCATCAGCAGCGCGAGGTCCTCGGTGCGCTCGGTGATGAGCTCGAAGGCGCGGCGCAGGATCTCGCCGCGGTCACGGGGCGCGCTGGCCGCCCAGTCGGCCTGGGCCGCCACCGCCGCGTCCAGGGCCGCCCGGCCGTCCTCGACGCCGGCGTCGGCGACCTCGGCGATCACCGCACCGGTCGAGGGGTCCTCGACCGGCAGGGTCTTGCCTCCGTCGGCCTCGCGCCAGCCGTCGCCGATCAACAGCCCCGTGCTGACCTGCTCGACGACCCGCGCCTCGTCGCCATCTCGTGCCATGTCGCTCCCTTGGGTCTGTCAGTCGGTCCCGGTGTCCGCGGAGGACGTCGGGGGCGCTGGCGACACGGTCGACACAGAGGGTACGGATTCGGCGCTGGCCACGGGGGTCCCTGCGGAGAGGCCGAAGAGGGCCGCGATCAGCAACCACAAGAGGGAAACCATGTGACGTCCTCATCTCTGCTCGGGCATGCTGACCGGTCGTGACCAGCGTGCTGCACCCCATCTTGCCCGTGCACCGGCCCGGTTGCACGAGCCGCCCGCTCGAAGCCGCGGACGCCCCGGCTGTCGTAGCCTTGATGCACGCGTACGAGAACCTGTTCCTGGGCCGGCCATTCGTGGAGCTGGCCGACATCGAGTCGGACTGGCAGCGCCCGTCCTTCGACCTCGCCGAGCAGAGCATCGGACTCTTCGACGATGCGGCCCTCATCGCGTACGCCGAAGTCTCGGGCCGGCGCGCGGAGGCCTACGTGCACCCCGACCGGCGAGGCGAGGGGATCGGCACCGCGCTCGCGGTGTGGACCGAGCACCTCGCCCGCCGGGACCGCGGCCCCGATGACGCGCACGAACGACTCGTGGGACAGTCCCTTCCGGTGGCCGACCGGGAGGGCATCCGGCTGCTCGCCGGCCGGGGCTACACCCGGCGGCACACGTCGTGGGCGCTGCGGCTGCCCCCCGAGGTCGAACTGCCCGCCGTGGTGCTGCCGCCGGGCGTACTCGTGCGTTCTGCCCGAGCTGGTGTCGAGGACCGCACGGTGTGGACGGTGATCGAGGACGCCTTCAACGAGTGGCCCGGACGCGAGCCGTCCAGCTTCGACGACTGGGCGGCCTCGGTCCTGCGCCGACCGGGCTTCGAACGCTGGCAGCTGCTGGTCGCGGCCGAGGGTGAAGCCGTCGTGGGCGCCTGCTTCGTGCTGGTGACCGGCGAGGAAGCGTGGGTGCAACACCTCGCCGTGAACCGTGATCGACGCGGCCTCGGCCTGGGGCTGGCCCTGCTCTTTGAGGCTGCCCGGGTGTCTCGGGAGCACGGCGCCCAGGTGCTGGAGCTATCGACCGACTCCCGCACCGGCGCGCTCGGGCTGTACGAACACGTCGGCATGGTCGTCACCGACACCTTTGAGCACTGGGCGTTGTCCGCCTGACCTGCGTGGCGTCGTTGGATCGTCGAATCAGCGAGGGTGGTGCGCCGGGCTGGGAGCGCCTCACGGCGCGTGGCCGCTCGCAGCGGCTCAGTGTGGGACCCGGGGCTACCGCAGCCCGGCGCGCGCACAGCGTACTCCGGGCCTCAGCCCAGGGCCTGCTGGCGCTCGAGGTCGGCCGCATGCTCGAGATCGGCGGCGGTGTCGCGTAGGCGGGCAGCGGTCATGGTCGAGGTCATGGCGGTGGTGGTGGCGGTGGTGGTCGAGGTCAGCGTCGAGCTACCAGCGTCGTCGGGCAGGAACGCGCGCCCCACCGCCACCACCCGCGCGAACGCCGCGGCCCGATCCAAAGTGACGGCGAGGTCTCCGGTGACCAGGCCCCGCAGTGCCTCGTCGACCATGACGGTGACCTCCTGGGGTCCGGGCGGCTCGACCACCCCGGCGATCACCTCGTGCACGGGGGCGTACGCGCGGCCGGCGTCGAACTCGCGGGAGGCACCGGCCGGGTCGCGGTGGACCCAGGTGCGCAACAGGTAGAGCCGCCACAGGGCGCCCGCGAGCGTGTCCGCCGGTGCTTGCGCCCACATGTCGGCGAGCACGTCGAGACCGTGCTCGTCGGCCAGGCGGACGACGCGCTCGACGATCGTGCGGTCCGCGCTGTCGCGGGCGCCGCGGACGAGCAGGTGGGCCAGCCGCAGTCCCGCCTCGGTGCGCGCTGCCGGGTCGTCCGTGCCGGGCAGCGCGTCGAACATCGCCCGTCCGGGCATTGCCGGACGGCGGAAGTCAGCCATTCGAGGTGAGCCTGCCGGTCGTGACCATGGCCTCAGTCAACGACAGGCGGGACCCGGTGTCACGCCGTGGGTCAGTCGAGTGCGCGCAGCCGCGCGGCCATGACCCCGGCCGCGCGCTCGGGCGGAGCCTGCCCGGACTCGTAGTTGTAGTCCTGGCCGATACGGCGGTAGACGACCCAGGAGAGGGTCTCGTCGTCGACCACGACGCTCTGCCCCTCGATGTGCGCCGCATTCGGGTCGTTGCGTACCGGGCCGTAGAACACCACCGCCCACCCCGCGGGCGACGTTTGGGTCTGGACGGGACCGAAACCGCTCGGCGTGTTCATCGGCCGCTTGCCGTGCTCGCGCAACGTGCCGGCGCAGTCCCGCACCCAGGCCTCGAGCACCGCGTACCCGCGACGGGCACTGTCGTCGTCGGCGAAAGCCGCGACGGTGTTGACCACGCTGCCGGGGTTGCGGTTGTCGTAGCCGCGTTGCACCACCTTCGTGGCACCGATCGACGTCAGCGGCGCTCGTTGACAGGCCGATGCGGTGGTGACGCTCGACCCGCGTACGTCGGCTCCGGCGTTCCACGGTCGCCCGGAGGGGTCACGTGGCAGGTCCGCAGCCGGGACGAGCGCGGAGGCGAGCCCAGCTGCGCGGGGCGGCGCAACGGGCGTCGGCGGTGGGGTCACCGTCGTCGTCGAGGGCGTCGTCGAGGGCGTGTTGGTGGGGCTCGTGGTGGCCGGCGTCGTGGCGGTAGGCGTCGTGGCGATCGGCGGTGACGACTGGCTGGCGCTGGGCCCTGAGGAGTCGGGCAGCGTCGTCGGTGGGAGTGTGGTGGCCTGTGTCGGCGTAGTGTCGACGGCGTCCTCGCCCCCGCACCCGGCGAGCCCAAGCAGGGCAGCGACTGCCACGGCGACCGGTACCATCCGGACGATCGGGATGCGGCGAGACAGCGATCGGGTCACGGGCCGAGCTCCTGACGATCCATCGGTGACGGTCTTCTCACCGTAGGCGGGCACGTCCGTGACGTGCGGCGGGCGCGCCGGTCAGCCGCCGGAGACCGCCCGAGCGAGCGGGCCGGTAGTCAGCCGCACCTGCCAGGGACGCGCGCCGCCAGAACGCAGGTACGCCGCGACGGCGTCCACGCCGGCCACACCGGTGGCGTCGATCGCGCCCGCCGGCGGCTCCCAGGCGAGTGCCCGCAGCAGCGAGGGGGTGAGCAGGTTCTCCACCGGCAGGTCGTGCAGCTCGGCGAGGGCGGTGACGGCCTCGCGGCACGCGGCCAGGCGCGCTGCTGCGGCCGGGTTGCGCTCGGCCCATGCGCGCGGTGGCGGAGGAACCAGCTGGGGCGGCTTGGCCGAGGGCAGCTCCTCTTGGGGCAGCGACTGAGCCAGTTGGAGCGCGTCGAGCCAGTCCTCGAGGTGGCGCCGGGCCCCACGTCCGCGCATCGGCCGGCTGCCGCGCAGGGCGGCTCGGCTCGACGGCGGTGACGTGGCCAGGTCCACGATGGCGGCGTCGGCCAGCACCCGGCCGGGCGCGACGTCGCGCTGGGCGGCGATCTCGTCACGGCGTTCCCACAAGGCGCGCGCGATGCCCAGCGCGCGTCGCCCCCGGGTGGTGTGGAGGCCTGACGTACGTCGCCACTGCTCCACCCGCGGCTCCGGGCCGGTGAACGACAGCAGCGCCTCGAACTCCTCCCTCGCCCAGCCCAGCTTGCCAGCCGCCTCCAGCCGCTGCGCGAGTACGTCGCGTAGCGCGGCGAGCGGCTCGACGTCGAGCGCGGCGTACTCCAGCCACGGTTCGGGCAGCGGCCGGGTCGACCAGTCCACCGCCGAGTGCTCCTTGGCCAGCGAGCGGCCGAGCAGCTCCTCGACCAGCGAGGCGAGCCCGACTCGCGGCAGGTTCAACAGGCGTCCGGCGAGCTCGGTGTCGAACAAGCGTCTCGGTCGCATCCCCACCTCGGCCAGGCAGGGCAGGTCCTGGCTAGCGGCGTGCAGGATCCACTCGGCGTCCCCGATGGCTTCGTCCAGCGGGCGCAGGTCGGTGCAGGCGATGGGGTCGACCAGCGCGATGCCGGTGCCCGTACGCCGTAGTTGCACCAGGTACGCGCGCTGGGAGTAGCGGTAGCCCGACGCCCGTTCGGCGTCGAGGGCGACCGGGCCGGTGCCCGCCGCGACGGTCGCCACCACCGCGTCCAGCGTAGGACCGGTGTCTGTGATCGGTGGTAGCGGTTCACTCAGCCGGAGCAACGGCTTGGGCTCGGGCTGCTCGAGCTCGGCCGGTGACACCTCGGCGGGGAGGGCCGCGTCCTGCCGCGGGGGGAGGGGCGGACCGGTCATCGACCGGTCAGCCCCGGGGCTGACCACGGGGCGACAGCGAGCTCACGCCCGGCGGCAGCGGTGGCAGGCCGGACACGGTGCACAGCATCTCCGCCCACGCCCGCACGTGGGCGGTGACGCCGTCGAGCGGCGTCCACGAGGCGCGGATCTCGAGCTGGGCGGTGGAGCCGTCGTCGGCCATGCCGCCGAAGCCTTCCGACAGCACGCTCGTGACGGTACCGCTCAGCGCGACGTACGCCGCTCCGGCGCCGGCCAGCGCATCGGTCAACCACGACCAGCTGACCGCCGAGACCAATGGGTCGGCCACCATCTCCACACCCACTTCGGCCTTGCCGAAGGCCACGCAGCGGAAGGTGCCCTCCCACGCCTCGTTGCCGGCCGGGTCGTACAACAGCACGAGGCGCCCGCTCCCCAGGTCGTCGGCGCCGTCTCGCACATCGGCCGACAGCGCCGTGGCGTACGGAGCGATCCGCTGCGGTGCCGGGATGGGTTCGACGGCGACCTCCGGACGCAGCGCAGCCGCGCGCAGCGCAGCGACGGCCGCCGCGAACTCCTCGGGCGGGCCGTCGAGCTCGGTGCGCACGCCCATGAGGGCAAGGCTAGGCGGGGCTCGGACCGGCCACCGCGGCGACGCGCCGCACGGCCTGGGAGGATCCTCGCCGTGTCCACCCCCCGCCCGGCGTCCGCGCGTCTTGGTTCGGTCGACCCGGCGACCTCTGCGTTCCTGCTGGCCTGCCGCGGTGAACCGGTGCCGCACGTGCCGGTGTGGTTCATGCGTCAGGCGGGGCGGTCTTTGCCGGAGTACCGCCGGTTGCGTGCGGGCGTGGCGATGCTGGAGGCCTGCACCCGCCCCGAGCTGATCGTCGAGGTCACGCTGCAGCCGGTGCGCCGCTACGGCACGGACGCGGCGATCCTGTTCTCCGACATCGTCGTGCCGCTCAAGGCGATCGGCGTCGACCTCGACATCGTGCCGGGCACCGGCCCTGTCGTCGCCGAGCCGTTTCGCACCGCCGCCGACGTGGAGAGGCTGCGGCCCCTGGAACCCGGCGACGTGTCGTACGTGACGCAGGCCGTGCAGTGCCTGGTGGGGGAACTCGGTGCGACGCCGCTGATCGGGTTCGCCGGCGCCCCGTTCACGCTCGCGTCGTACCTCGTCGAGGGCGGTCCGTCCAAGGACCACGTCCGTACAAAGGCGCTGATGCACGGGCAGCCGGCGCTCTGGCATGCGTTGCTGGGCCGGCTGGCCGACGTGGCGGCCGCGTTCTTGCGGGTGCAGGTGCAGGCCGGCGCCAGCGCGGTGCAGCTGTTCGACTCCTGGGCCGGAGCACTCTCACCGGCCGACTACGCACGCTTCGTCCGACCTCACTCGGCGTCGGTGCTCGCGGCCGTGGCGGACCTCGGCGTCCCCCGCATCCACTTCGGGGTCGGCACCGGCGAGCTGCTTGCGCTGATGGGGGAGGCCGGGGCTGACGTCGTCGGCGTCGACTGGCGGGTGCCGCTCGACGAGGCGACTCGGCGGATCGGTCCGGATCGGGCCGTGCAGGGCAACCTCGACCCGGCGCTGGTGTTCGCGCCGTACGAGGTGCTCGACGCCGCCGTACGCGACGTGCTCGTCGCGGGGGAGTCGGCGCCGGGTCACGTCTTCAACCTCGGGCACGGTGTGCTGCCGGCGACCGACCCCGACGCGCTGGCGCATGTGGTCGACGTCGTGCACGCCCATCCGGTCGGCTGAACTTGCGGTGTGTCTGACTCTTTCCGGCATCTCGCGGAAGAAATGCCCGACCAAGGTCGGCGCGCGATCATGATGGGTCCTTGCGTTCGGATCGACGGTAGGCGATCCGGGCTTGTCGTGCCGCGGCGAGGCCGTCGCGGCGGGCTTGTCGGAGGGCTTCTCCGCGGCCGTGGTGCTCGTCGTCGGGAGTGACGTAGCCGATGCCGGCGTGCAGCCGGACGGTGTTGTACTGCTCCCGGACGCGTTCGAGTTCGAGGGCGAGTTCGCCTGCGTCCTTGATCTTGCTCAGGTGTGGCCATTCGCCCTTGACGTGCCCGAACAGCGTCTCGATCCAGGCCTGGTCGGTCGGGGTTCCGGGGCGCCCGAAGCGTTGCATGATCGCGCATGCGGCCATGAACTCTTTGGTGGAGTGCGAGCGCATCTGCGGGCCGTTGTCGCTCATCACGATCAGGACCGGGACACCGTCGGCGTCGGGTCCGTCGAGGTCGGCAGCGGTGATGGTGCCGGCGCGGAGCTTGGCGAGCAGCCGGGCGTCGATGCGGTCTTGCAGCCCTTCCTCGTGCAGCGCGGACAAGAACGCCACCTCGACCTGGGTGCTGATCTCCTCGGCGCTGACCAAGGTGGTGAGCCAGCGGCGGGAGACCACGTCCATCACCGCGATCGCGGCGGCCTTGGCTCGGGTGAAGTGGGTGAAGTCGTAGCACCAGATGCTGTTCGGCTTCCACACGACCCACTCGGGCCAGGGTGAGCGGACGACGGGCTCGCGGGCGGGATGGCCTGGCAGCGCGAGGTTCTCGGCCTGCAGGATCCGCAGCACCGTCGAGGGGGCGACGTGCACCACCTCCAGCCGGGAGCCGCGGGCAGCGAGCTTGCGGTGGCTGCGGTCGACCTCACCCCAGCCTTCGAACAGCGTCACGATCGCGGCCCGCTCGTGCTCGAGCAGCCCATGGACGGCACCGCCGCCGGCAGGCAGGTCCTCCAGCCGGTCAACGCGCCGGCGGTCGCGCCAGCCGGCGGCCCGGTCCGGGTCCAGCCCGAGGAGTCGGCACGCCCGTGACCGGGACCAGTCTTGGGCCTCGGCGTGATCAATCAGCTCGAGCAGCCCCGCTTTGATGCCGGCGTCGACGCGCGGTGGGACCGCGCCGGCGGTCAGTCCCAACGCGCTTTTCCCTCGTGCAGGTGCAACGCCACGGCCTGCTCGGTCACCGTCGCGCGGAGCCGGTCGATTTCGACCTGCGCCGCCTCCAACGCGGCCTGCTCCCGGCTCACCCCAGGTCGGCCGGGCACCGACGCCGCCAGGGCGTCCAGAGCGCCCTGCTTGGCAGTCCGCAACGCATGGACCACCGTCGAGCGGTCCACCCCGTACTTCTCGGCGGCCTCGCGCTGGGTCGCCTGACCGGTCAGCACCGACACGAACAGTTCGTACTTCTCGCTCGGCGACAGTCGCCGCTTCCGCTTGCTCGGCATGCCCGTAGTGGACATCTGCACCAGCCTCCAGCCAGCTCAGGCACGCCGTCCCCGGCTGGGTGTTTCTCACCTCGAGTGACCGGACTAACTCAGACGCAGAACAAACTCCTACTGCCGGTCAGCCAGCCTGCTGTCGCCGAGTGGTGCCACCCGGGGGGGTGCAGCGGCGCCGAGTGGTGCCACCGGGGGTGCAGTATCGCCGAGTGGTGCCACCGGGGGGTGCAGTATCGCCGAGTGGTGCCACCGGGGGTTTCTGGGCGGGTTCAGTCCCCGCTCTGGCACCACTGGGCGGGTTCAGTCCCCGCTCTGGCACCAGTGGGCCGGGTTTGAGCCCCCGGGGCGGTCAGCCGGGACCGGGCTCAGTCCGCACGCTGGGAGCGGCGGTGCGGCTCGACCGGATCCGGCGCACGGCGAACCGTCCGGAGAGCGCGAGCAGCGCCAGCACCACCACGGTCGGCAGGGCGGCACCCACCACGGTGGCGAGCGCGAGGTAGCCGGCCCCGAGGGCGTGCCAACCACGGGCGAGGCCGGCGAGGAACCCAGACGCCTCTTGCGGCTTGTCCGGTGGGGGGGCGACAGCCGGCAGCGACACGTCGACCCGAAGCTGGGCCATGCTGGTGCGGGCCGCCAAGGACTCCTGCTGGGCCAGCAACGCCTCCAGCTCTGCCTGCCGCGAGCTCAGCACCTGCTCCAGGTTGATCACGTCACCGAGCGATGTCGCCCGATTGAGCAGCAGGCGCACCCGCTGCAGGCTGGCCCGGGCGCTGGCCACGCGGGAGTCGACGTCGACGACGTCGCTGGTCACGTCGCGGGCGGACTGCGAGCGGGCGATCACGGTGCCAGTTGTGCCGATGCGCTCCATCGCGGTGTCGAGGTCCCCGGTCGGCACCTGCAGCGTCAGGTCAGCCGAGCGCAGCCGGCCGTCGCGATCGGCGCGACTCTGCTCGTCGGCGACGTACCCGCCGAGCTGGTCGGTGACCGCCAGCAGCTCCCGCCTCGCCGCCTCGACGTCGTCGGTGGCGAGACTCATCGCGCCCGTACGAATCACCGAACGGTCGGACAAGGTCACCTCGGCCGGCTGGCCCGTGCTCCCGGCACCGCCCTTGCTGGTGAGTGCTGGGGCGGAGCGTGCGTCCGCGGCATCCGACCGCACCGCCGCACCGTCGCTCATCGACGCCGTTTCACCGCCGGCCGGTGTGCTGTCCGAGGAGGACCCCGACAGCGCCCCCACGCCGAGGGCGACCAGGCTCACGACCACGACGACGGCTATCACGACGGCGACCGCCTTCGTGGCCCGGCGCCGACCTGTTGGGGGTGCACCGGGCTGGGTGTGGGTGGTGTCAGTCATGGTTGGCCTCCTGTGCGGTTGCCCGGCCCGTCCCGGGTACGGCTGGGACGCGATGGGGTCGAGACCGGTTCCCGCTGGCAGGCGCGACGCTGACACGCTGTGGGCGTGAGCACGGGTCCGCGGGTCGCCGTCGTCGGGGCCGGGGTGTCCGGTCTCGCGGCCGCCTATCGCCTGGTGCAGCAGCGCCCGACGCTCGACGTGCTCGTCCTCGAGGGTGCCGACCGGGTCGGCGGCGCGCTGCTGCTGGGCGACGTCGCCGGCGTACAGGTGGACCTCGGGGCGGAGTCGGTGCTGGCGCGGCGCCCCGAGGCCGTCGACCTGGTCTGCGCGGTGGGGCTCGGTGCCGATGTGGTGCACCCACAGACCACGCAGGCCGCCATCTGGACCCGTGGCCGGTTGCGGCCGATGCCGTCCGGTGTGATGGGCGTGCCCGCAGATGTCGCGGCCACCGCCGCGTCCGGGATCCTGTCCCCCCGCGGTGCGCTGCGGCTCCGTGCGTCCGTGCTGAGCCGCAGCCGGCCACGACCTCTCGACGCCCCCGACGTGAGCGTCGGGGACTTCGTCGCCCACAGCGTCGGCACCGAGGTCCTCGACCGGATGGTCGAGCCGCTGCTCGGCGGCGTGTACGCCGGGCACGCCCGCGAGCTGTCCCTGCGCGCTGCCTCGCCCCAGGTGGCCGAGCTCGCGCAGACCGGTGGCTCGCTCGTAGCCGCCGCCGCGGCGAAGCGGGCAGCGACCGGCGGTACGCAGCCCCCGGTCCTCGCCGGCCTGGTCGGCGGTGTGGGGCGGCTGCCGCAGCAGCTCGCTGACCGGCTCCCCGCCGTCCGCACCGCAGCTGGAGTGCGCCGGCTCACGCCACGGGTCGGCGGCGGCTACGACCTGGACGTCGGTTCCGCGGCGCAGCCAGAACGGGTGTCGGTCGACGCCGTCCTGCTCGCCACGCCGGCCGGGCCGACCGCCCGGCTGCTCAGTGCGTTCACCCCAAGTGCCGCCGCTGATCTGCGCCGGGTCGAGTACGCCTCGATGGCCGTGGTGAGCCTGGCCGTGCCTCGCGCCAGCTTTCCGACGGCGCCGTCAGGGTCCGGCTTCCTCGTCCCCCCGGTCGATGGGCGCGCGATCAAGGCTGCCACCTGGTCGAGCAGCAAGTGGGGATGGGTCAGCGGTGCCGCCGGGCCCGAGACCGTGCTGGTGCGCACTTCGCTCGGCCGCCACCGGGAGGAGGCCGTGCTGCAACGCGACGACGCCGAGATGGTCGCCCTCGCCATGGCCGACCTCCACGACGCCGTCGGCCTCCGCGGCCCCCTGACCGACGCCGTGGTCACACGGTGGGGGGGCGCGCTGCCGCAGTATGCCGTCGGACACGCCGAAATGGTGGCTCGCGTGCGCGCGGCGGTGGCCGGCCTGGAGGCGCTCGAGGTCTGCGGCGCGGCGTACGACGGGCTCGGGGTGGCCGCGTGCGTCGCGGGCGCACAGCAAGCCGCGGACCGGTTGCTCGCCGACCTCGCCACGCGAGGGACAATGGCGCCATGAGCGACCCGGAGACCAGCGAGACCCCCTCGCCGGGCGGCCGCCCGGCCAACGCGGGCAAGGCCGCGCGCGAGATCAACGACCGCATCCGCTACACGATGTGGTCGGTGTTCCGCCTGGCGGCACCGCTGGGGACGGACGCCGATCGCGCGGAGCTCACCGGGGAGGTCGAGGCGCTCGTCGACGAGCTGGCGGCCAAGGACGTCGTCGTCCGCGGCACCTACGACGTGAGCGGCTTGCGCGCCGACGCCGACCTGATGGTGTGGTGGCACGCCGCCGACAGCGAGGACCTGCAGGATGCCTACCAGCGGCTGCGCCGCACCCGGCTCGGTGCGCACCTTGCACCGGTGTGGTCACAGCTGGCGCTGCACCGCCCGGCCGAGTTCAACAAGAGCCACGTCCCGTCGTTCATGGCCGACGAGGAGGTGCGCCGGCACCTGTGCGTCTACCCGTTCGTGCGGTCCTATGAGTGGTACCTGCTGCCCGAGGCCGAGCGCCGCGACATGCTGCGCGAGCACGGGATGATGGCGCGCGACTACCCCGACGTGCGCGCCAACACCGTGTCGTCGTTCGCGCTCGGCGACTACGAGTGGTTGCTGGCGTTCGAGGCCGACGACCTGCACCGCATCGTCGACCTCATGCGCGAGCTGCGGGCCAGCCGCGCTCGGCGGCACGTGCGCGAGGAGGTGCCGTTCTTCACCGGGCGGCGCCGGACGGTCGCCGAGCTGGTCCAGTCGCTTCCCTAGAGAGGCTGCCCCGAGCCACCCGGTCTCATCCAGGGCGTCAGTCCGCCGCGGGCTCGAGCTTCATCGAGATCGAGTTGATGCAGTAGCGCTGGTCGGTCGGGGTCCCGTACCCCTCGCCCTCGAACACGTGGCCGAGGTGGGAGCCGCACCTCGAGCAGCGCACCTCCACGCGCTTCATGAACATGGACCGGTCCTCGATCAGCTCCACGGCGTCACCGGCCAGCGGGGAGTAGAACGAGGGCCAGCCGCAGTGCGACTCGAACTTGGTGTCGGAGCGGAACAGCTCGGCGCCGCAGGCGCGACAGGAGTACACGCCCTCGGTCGTGGCGTCGGTGTACTCACCGGCGAACGGTGCCTCGGTGCCGGACTTGCGCAGCACCGCGTACTCCTGCGCGGACAGCTCCGCGCGCCACTGCTCGTCGGACTTCTCCACGGGGTAAGCCATGCCACCACGGTACGCGGGCGCGCCAGCAGGTGTCCGGCGTAGCGGCCCATCGGCGCCGCCCGCCGTACGGTGGGGCTCATGGTCGACCGGGTGGAGCTGGACGTCGACGGTCGAACGGTCTCGGTGAGCAGCCCGGACCGAGAGATCTTCCCCGCGACCGCGGCCGGCGCGGCCGTCACCAAGCTGCAGGTCGTGCAGTACTACGCCGAGGTGGGCGACGCGCTGCTCACCGCTCTCCACCACCGCCCCACCACCCTCGAACGCTGGCCCAGGGGCGTGTTCGAAGGGGCGGTGCTGTCGACTCGCCAGGACAACAAGGGCGACGCCTTCTTCCAGAAGCGGATCCCCTCCGGGGCCCCGCCATGGGTGCAGACGGCCCGGATCACCTTCCCCTCAGGTCGTACGGCCGACGAGATCTGCCCGGACTCCCCGGCGGTCGCGGCGTGGGCCGCGCACATGGGGACGATCACGTTCCACCCCTGGCCGGTCCGCGCCGACGACGTCGAGAGCCCCGACGAGCTGCGCATCGACCTCGACCCGCAGCCGGGTGCCGGCTTCGCCGACGCGGTGACCGTGGCGGGGGAGGCGCGCACCCTGCTCGCCGACCTCGGGCTGACCGGCTATCCCAAGACCTCCGGCGGTCGCGGCCTCCACGTCTACGTGCGGATCCAGCGACGCTGGTCGTTCACCGACGTACGGCATGCGGCGATCGCGTTCGGCCGTGAGCTCGAGCGGCGCATGCCGGGTCGCGTCACCACGCACTGGTGGAAGGAGGAGCGGCCGGACGGCTCGGTCTTCGTCGACTACAACCAGAACGCGCGCGACCGCACGATCGCGAGCGCGTACTCCCTGCGGCCGCGTCCCGGTGCGCCGGTCTCGACGCCGCTGGCCTGGGACGAGCTGGACGACGTGGAGCCGGGCGACCTCACGCTGCACACGGTGCCGGCACGGCTGCGCGAAACCGGTGACCTGATGGCCGGGATCGACGGCGAGGCGTTCGGCCTTGATGCCCTGCTGGAGATGTACGCCCGCGACGAGCGGGGCGACCTGCCGTACCCGCCCGACTACCCCAAGATGCCGGGAGAGCCGATGCGGGTCCAGCCGAGCCGGGCGAAGGGGCCGCAGAGCGGGTCGTAGCGTAGGTCCATGGCCAGCATCGCCGAGCGCGTGGACAGCTTCCAACAGCGACATCTGGTCATCGGGTTCCCGCTCGCGGTGATCTACAAGTTCGTCGACGACCAGGGCAGCTACCTGGCCGTCATCGTCAGCTACTACGCGTTCGTCGCGATCTTCCCGCTGCTGTTGTTGGCCACGTCGATCCTCGGGTTCGTGCTTCAGGGTGACCCGACGCTTCAGGCGCAGCTCCTCGACTCGGCGCTGGCCCAGTTCCCGATCGTCGGGAACCAGCTCGGCCGGCCCGCGGGTCTCCAGGGCAGCACCTCGGCGGTGGTCGTCGGCGGTGTCATCGCGTTGTACGGCGTGCTGGGGCTCGGTCAGGCCAGCCAGAACGCGATGAACGAGGTCTGGGCGGTGCCGCGCAACAGCCGTCCGAACCCGCTGTTGAGCAGGTTGCGCAGCCTCGTCCTCCTGGCCCTCGCCGGGATCGCCATCCTGCTGATCGCCTCCGTCGGCAGTCTCGGGAGCCACATCGGCTCGCTGGGGCGCGAGCTCAGCACCGGCCTGCGGTGGGTGCTCAACATCGGCGTAGTGCTGCTGAACGCGGGGGTGCTGATGGTCCTGGCCCGGCTGGCCGCCCCCGACCGGCCGAGCCTGAGGACCGCGGCACCGGGTGCCCTCGCGGTGGCGATGATGTGGCAGGGCCTGCAGTTCCTCGGCGGCGTCTTCGTGAGTCGGGTGATCAACCGGGCGGATGCCATGAACGGGGTGTTCGCACTGGTCCTCGGACTGGTCGGCCTGATCTACATCGCCTCGGTGATGGCGGTCCTCGGCCTCGAGATCAACGTCGTGCGCGCCAGGAAGCTGTACCCCAGAGCACTCATGACACCGTTCACCGACAACGTCGACCTCACGGATGCGGACGAGCAGGCGTACGAGCATTACGCCAAGGCCCAACGACACAAGGGTTTCGAGGAGGTTCGGGTCAGCTTCGATCAGCCGGCGGACGAGAACGAACGACCGGAGGAACGCACGTCCTCATCGTGAGGAGCCGGCGCAGCGGTCGGGCGTGGAGTTCTCACGGCGCGGCCCGCGAGCATGCCGGCGTACAGCAGAGCAAGGAACGAGACCGCCACCAGCACCGTGTCCGGCGCTCGTTCTCACCGGACTTCCGAAGATCACAGGCACATGAGGGCGTGATCCATAGTGTTCGTGCAGGTCAGCGGCTTGGCGACCTGACCTGACGGCGTATTCGTGTAGGCACACGACTTTGGGCGTGTCGTTC